>OIYT01000056.1_pt1 | contig 148626 bp, 144 predicted proteins | sample 1588201 | NCBI WGS metagenome assembly OIYT01 (sample SAMN03283260) | human gut metagenome | biome: human-associated habitat; material: feces | host: Homo sapiens | place: USA | collected 2013
CATTGTTGTAGTCCTTAATTGTAGTCTTCTCCATATCATTGTACTTTTAACGGGCGTTTTTTCTATTATGAAAATCAGCCCAATTTAACATTTTGTTTTTAATCTCTTTTTGTTTAATTTGTTTCTCAAAATTATAGCTTTGAGAAATGCTAATAAAGGACAGATTTCTCCGCGTAAACTTTGAGCTAAATGCTCTCCAAGGTAACTCCGTCTGTAGCGGCTCTGAAATCAGATTTATTTCTGATAATGAAAGCTGCACCGCCTGTACCTGGAGACAGGCTGGGTAGTACAGGAGAGTATATTAGATCTATATTATCACCTGGTTTATTCAGCTTGATATAAGTATATACTTTGCCTTTGAACAGGAAAAATGGATTTTCCAAGGAAAATGAAACCGTAGTAACTCCACTTCCTCCATTGATTATACAAAGTTCTGTTCCGAGGGATTTAGCTCCTGTACTAAAATGCAAATAGACTTTGTTCTGCGCCTGACTATTCTTAATTACATAGTTATTACTTTTAGCAGTAATCTGAAAAAAAGAACCGGATTCATAAGCTACTATTCCACGCCTTATATTACCAGATAAATCACAACTTCCACCAACGATATCTCCGTTCATGAAATTAAGCATCAAATTGGGAGAAAATGCATCAGTTCCAAATTTACGATAATCAAACGTTGTATTTCCATTTGCATCAACGCCTTGCTGCGATATCATATATCCATTTTGGAACACAGCAGAATCAATCAATGCAAACTTTCCAAGAATGATTCGGCCGGCCAGTAAAGTAGAATAAGGATATGGTGTCCATAATCCACTTCCCGGATTGTTTTGTATCCATGTTTTAGGATTGGTAGCAGTATTACCAGGTACACGACTGGTCCACATATACAGGACATCATCCTCATCATACATGAAGTATTCTCCATTCTTGTAAACGAGATTGGCAGACCAAGGCTCCGATCGTGGAAATGGCGTAGGATTGGCAGCAATAATGTTCACCTGTTTACTATCAATTTCTTTTGTCCGGGCGGCATCCTCATAAGCATAGATACTGATACGGTTAGCAGTAGCATACTTATCTGAAGGAATGGTGTAGTTATAAGAACTAACCTTTGAGGCAGGTTTGTCTTCAAACAACTTCGTTACACTACTACCGACAACGCTTTCAACCCTGAACGTAAGATAGGCGGACATAGCCACCTTATTGCTCCCTTCACCAGCCCAGAACCGGATTTGTAACGGTGCAGCCTGTACATTATTAGCATCCAAAGATGCCGTCTCCGGATTGACGCCAATCCAGAGGCGTTCAGCTTCAGCAACCAAGTAGAATGTTCCTGTCAGTATCATACCATACAATTTATGCAGTCCCGCTAATAGAGCCTAATAAGCCCATTTTAGCCCGAACCATGTCTTCAAAAGTAATCTTTACATTGGCGGCTGTAAATGTGGCGGTATCCTTGCCTGTCAAGATGAATGCAACACCTGCATTGTCTTTAAGAGAGAATGTCCAACTCGTGATTAGTGACGCGACTTCCTCGCCCGTGCTTCGTTTAGCTGCAACAGGCGTAATCGTAGCTGTCTCACCCGATTTTACACAATTGCCATTTATTCCTGTAGTTTTAATCACAAGATAATAAGGGTCGGAAAAATCTGTAACCTCATCATATCCGGATGCCACAATAGAACCATCCTTCTTAACATCACAACGAAGCTTAAGCACATTGTCCACATCATCAGTAGAAACTGCCTGCGTGCGCAATGTCCCCCAATTCGTATCACCAGCACCCAGCATCTTCACCCACTGGAATGTAAATCCTGTGTAGTCGGTGATTTCGGCACCGTCTTTAAAAATACGTACTGTCTCAGTCAGGGATTCACCAGCAGTCAAAAGCTGTGACCCCTTGTTATTAGCAATCAAGACATCGTATTGATTACCGGTACTCTCCTGAATAACGACTTCTTTAGACAAAGCGTTAAAAGCAATGGAAGAACCGGCAATCTCCACGGTTCCGGATACAGTGATGCGGTCATTGTCGTAACCGGATATCGGTACGAGATTCTTCATTATTCGCAGAGCCGGAACTTGATAAGTAGCACCGCCGATTGTAGTGCTATAGGCGTCTAATTTTTTAAAATAGCCCACCATTCCGCTATTAGTTGATAACCCATTACTACCGAAAGTGAGCAAAAGGTCATTATACCGGTATTCAATGCTATTGGGAACAAGAACACTACCGTCAGATATATCGCGCAAGATTACGACAACAGTTGGACGGCTGTTCTCGGCCAGTGTTTCAAAATTCGGTATAAAGACGTCTGTTCCTTTATTATAACGTTGTACAAGTGGAGTACCTTCCACACGCAGTGTACCGTTGATAGTTGTGCCATCCATCAGGGCAATAAGGGTAAAACCACCTTCAAGTTTCATTCCTCACCTCCTTCTTCCATGATAGGAGCTTCAGTAGAAGTAGATTCTTCCATAGCAATATCTTCACTTGGAGATTCGCTATCGTTATCACTCCCATCAGTTCCCGGTTCTTTACTATTATCAGCACTCCCTTCTTCTGGAGGATCATACAGGCCACTTGCTTTTTGCTCCTTAATCAGTGCCTTCAGCTTATCACCCGAAAAGATATCCGGTTTAAAGTTGGAAAGCACTTTTAGGGCATTGAGCTGCAGAATTACACGACCGTCCGGAATACGTTCGGCATATTGATAATCGTATCCTTGCTCGTCCAATTCTTCTGATTTTACTAATAGGTAATTCATAAGCTACTTAAATTTTGAAGTTATAATTAATTTTCCGTCACTCGTAGTTAATACCTTATTGTCACTCGTAGTAACCAATGCGGTGACTGTGTACATCTTAACAGAAGCATACACCGATATCGTGTATAAGGGATCGAAAGAATACTTTGAAGGAATGAACTCGATGGCTCTTCCACGTCCGACATTCACAGCAGTACTACCAGCCTTTGTAGACTTGGCATACCAATCGATCACAAACAGACTGTCCTTACTACTTCCTATCAACTGTTTATTGTATGACAAAATACATTCATAACCTACAGTCGTATTCATGCGAGCGGCCAACTTGACTCCCTTCGTCTGCCGAATATCTGCACGTAAGCTGACCGGCATTTCGACCTTGATGGAAGTTGTTGCCTGCATTTCTTCTGAAGTTGGAGAAGATGGACGCGTACCATTGTAGTATGCACCACGAACGCGAACCGAGATATTACAGAAGAATCGGGCATCCAATGTTAATGTCTTACCCCAGGTACCGTTTGCATTCTTACCGGAAACAAACACGTCCAATTCATCCTGTGTGAACTCCCGCCATGTCGTACCATCCAATATCTGCCACCAATATGCGGCGTTGGAATCTGCAACCGTATCTTCGCCGGAGTACACTTGAGCGGTGATCGAATATAACCACTCGCCGCTACTATTAGGAGTTACCTCAAGTGGATTAATAGTCCATCCTTTTGGACGGTTAATCTTTAGGGAGTAATTGTTTGAATCGAAAATGCTGGATCGTAAAACGATACTACGTTCAAACTTCTCTTGGGTATTCTTACGTTTGTCCGTGATGGAGAAGATACAATGCAACTCTATCGGACTGTTATAGTCCACATTCTTCTTCACGGTCAACGAGTAAGCAGGTTTTCCGGTGGCCGATATCGCATAATAATCATTGTTAACGATACGGTTACTACCATCTGCCTTGGGAGCTCCCTCATACCATTCAGCACCGGTGATTGTCTGACTTCCGGACATTATACCTTCCGGATCCTGAACAGAGATATAGGGCATAAGTACACAAGGGATGAGCGAACGATCTGATTCATACTCATTCGTATCCTTATTATAGTTTTGTACAGGGTTGCCGGATAGAACCTGTATCTCTGCCAGGAAAGAATAAGGATCAATATGTACCTGTACGTCTTTGGGTTGGGTTTGTATAGCCATTTTTTTTATATTCTAAATCCAACATAATTTTCAACTGTCTCCATATCTTCGCCCACCGGTATGAATACCCGGCAGATGAATTTCACTGTTCTAACCGAAAGCCCCCATTCACTTCCCATATCTGCGGAAGTCAACCGGATAACATGCTTCTGCCCGTCCACATAAGTAGGAGACCAGCTGTTATCGGCAGGCACATTCCCGGTATTCCGCAACCACTCCACTTCAACACCGGTAGTAGCCATGAGGACATTAGTGATATCACGGTTGCCATAGCTTACGACAGCGGCGATATCGGTGTTCACTCCTTTCTTGAAAAATTGCCAACCTGCAGTCGAAGTAAAGTCAAGGTGGTAGTTCTTGTCACCTTCAAGCAATGTCCATCCGGCAGAGTTCCACTGAGGCTCTTCGGTAGTCTTGTCTACTATGCAGCCCCACTTACAGCCATAATGATAGACTGTATGCTGTTCCAGTGTGGTTATCACCTTCTGATTCTCCAAAAGGGTTTCATAGTCTACAAAACGATAAGGTTCATCGCTCTGGGCAATTTCCAAGGCCCACTCGCCACGATCCACCTTTTTAGGGATGATTGTCCCATTCCAGTCAGCTTCATATATCTTTTCAAAGACACCAATCTTCGACATGACTCCGACATCTGTAGGACCGATAGGAAGTTTCTCTATCATCTTCACATTTGGGAACCGGCCAAGGGTCAACGCATAGTTGTAGTCTTCGAGAATGGGTTTGAAGACATTCTGCAGGAACATAATCCGACCTTCACGAGATGAAAGTAGCCATGATTGCGCACGCTCATTTGCCGCTTCGCCAGCATCCGGAACTGTTGCATAACCCCGACGGGTGACGTTGTAACCTTCAACAGGCGGGTAGTTTCTTCCTCCTGGAACTTCGCTATCAGGATAGAGGACAACAGTCAATGTATTATCATTTATATTTTTGGATACTCCCCGAAACCAAGAAGTATAATAGTCGGCGCCTCCAGAAAGCAAGGTGTTGATAATGGATAGCATGACGTCATTCTCATCAAGAGTTGTCCAGTCGGTGTCCGTGCGCTTCTCCATCCATAACTTATAAGTGGAATCATCTATTTTCTCTACTTTCTCTATTGCACCACAATCTGAAAACGAGAAGTCGCCGGACATAGCCTGGATCTCGTTAATGATGAGCGAAAAGACCTTCATGGCATTACGGACTTCCAGAGTGGAGCATTGAATACGGCCATCGGGAGTCATGATGATGCCTTTACCAGCAAGGAAGCTATCAATGGCCTCTCCAACATTGGCACCACCTAATAACTCAAGAAGGTATTTAGTGAAGTCCTGGCGGTCCTTGTGGATGTATTTATCGCCTTCGATATCTCCAGCTATATCTGCATAACCGGCTTTAATTTTCTGGCCGTTGACTAACAGATATTGCGAAACATAGCTAAGTAGATTGAGTAAATCTATGTTTTTATGCTGGTGGCCAACGCCGCCGCTGGATCCGGCAAACGAAGACAAGAATTGACCGACGAATGTGGCGAAGCCTTCGGCAGTGGTAGTCCCCCACTCCTCGGAGTAAGGGTTCTGGATAGGAAAGAGTGCCCCCTCGGAGAGTGGCAGGCGGGGAACTTCAGCAAGCCGAGGGGGCACTGTAAAAGAACCTACTTCGGGCACAGTAATGTTGAGGACATCTGCAGGTACGTCGGTTCTGGGGAGGTTTAATAAGGGACGGGCATCCGCATATTTGAAGGTGAATGTATAGTTGCTGGGGAGGGCACGATCGGTGTAATTTACGTTACTTTCGGTGACAACGATCTGACGCAGGTAGTTACCGACATAGAGGTATTTTGCCTGAGAGGGAAAGAAGTCGAGTAGCCATTTGCGCTCATCCAGGTTTAAGTGGCCAGTGTTTTTTTGAAACTTACGTTCAGTGTCAACGCGGTACTCCTGGGAGACTTCGTCAATTTCAGCCAGGTTGTGGGTGTGATTGCCGTTGAATGTGGTGGTTCCGTAGGCGCGGAAGGTATCGAGCCCGCCCAGAGAGTTCTCGAAGAGAATCCACTGTTCCTGCTCTGTGCGCATGTCTTCGGCGTAGTAACGCTGTACGTATGTGAGTCGTTGGCCGGTGGGATTCTCAACCCAGACATCGTAATAGGCCGGCAGCTGATGGTTGAGCCAGCCGGCAACAACAGAGTACTGCAGAGGGAGTGTGTAGGCAATGCCGGCAGTTAGTTCAGCGACGGTATAGTCAGTATGCGAAGTGACGGATCCGGAATCGTCAGTGAAAAAGGCCCGCAGCTTCACTGTACTGGAGACTACAGAGTAGTAGGTCAGGAACTCCGGAGAATAGTAGGTAACCGGCTTGATATTGGGTTGCCAAGTGAGGAAGTTCTGCGTGAGAAAATTAGCGGCGGAGTCGGATAAACGATCGACGCCGGCGCGGATGACGCGGAAGGTCAGTACAGATGTGCCATCAATTTCTGCAGTAAAATCGGAAACAAGCGAGGTCTGCTGATATATTTGTCCGGACTCAAACAACCGATAGGATAACCTGGCATGGATGATATCACGCAAGTTTATTGTGATGTCGTTGTTGGACGACGGATCGTATCGTTGAGAGAGGATTTCGACATCGCTTTGCTTCAGGACAAAGGAGACCTGATCAGAAGAAGAGATGCGAAACTCTTTCAAGTTCTGAGATAGCGATAAAGCGTCCGGTTGCTGAAGTATTGTCATATTGATTTCTTTTTTATGCCAAAATTAGAACTGGAGAGGGAGTAACTAAAGGACAAAATCAGGTGGGAGTCGTCGATGGACGTGTAGGACGTTCATTGGGATCCTTTTCTGAGAATAGTGCCGGACGCAGGGATTCATCTATGCGGTAGTAAACTTTCTTGTTATTCCGATTTATAGAATATCTATAGTATGTACGATGATAATAAGTTCCTCCAGCTTCGTAAATGGCTTTGGTTGGTTGCAAAGGATAGATGGCCGGAACCGCGTTCTGGTTATTCCGCAAACTTGTATCGGCATCGGTGCTATAGCCAGCAGCTACGTATTCAGCTTCACTGACTTCTGTAGTAGTGGAAACAATCATCCATTTGTACTCCGTATTCCGGACCATACGTTCGGATTCGGACTTTGCAATAGATAGTGGTTCATAGAGTGCAGTGGTCATCAACTCAGAGGTTACCGGTTCTGATTCTCCGCCGATCGTGTATTTAAAGATGTTGAATAACAACTCAACTCCCTGGAGAGTAACCTTGTGATGAACCTGAAGGGAATTTTTTAAAGAGTTAGGGAGCAACAAATCGGCAGAGACCTTATGAAGGGAATTACGGAGAAGGTTGTCAAACTTCCGGTAGAATTTCTCGAATATACCAGTGGGACCATTATATAGCAGGGAATATCCCCATTTGCCCAATACATCGTGGTTGGTTCCGACTGCATAATTAGAGCTATAGTGCACGAAAGACAGGATGGGTTTCTGATCCGGATTATCTGCCACAACATCATCATCTGACGCTGTAGAATCTTCGGCAGCACTCTCTACCGGTACGCCATCGATCGTTGAGTTGAGTGTGCGACCATCACCGATATAAGGAGCTGTCTCTCCCCTTTTCATTGTACCTCTATTTGTATCTGGTATATCCGGAAAGGCAAGATATGACAAACAAAACGCACAATCCGGTACTTTGACTTCATAGGCCTTGAGGGGGCCGCCGGCATAGTAGGGAATGTTGCCATCGGAAAGTCGTTCCTCAATGGTGGTACTTGTGTAGCCTGTACGACAATAGCTACCATCAGCCTCTTTGTACCAGGCTTCCGGATATTTAGCCTCCAGCTCGTAAGTTGAATCGTAGGTATCCCCTTCTGTAATCACCGTTTCAGAGGATAGCTTGAGCTGTTGGTATCCAGAGAAAGAAAGTTCAGGATGGGATTTCAAATATGGGGTTAAATCGACTGTTGGTTTTGACTCCATAATGTCGTTAAACAGTTCTATACGCACAGTACGTGCAACTTCGTCGGGGATAAACTCACAGCAGAACTTTTTGCGATAAACATCGAGAATAGTGTTGGCCATACAATCGGGCACCAGGTGGGAAAGTAAAATTGTATCGTTGACAAGGGAGTCGATGGTATTATTGATGAATACCATTTTGCTGAAAGGCTCGCTCGTCAGGAGGAAGTGATCGAGCAAGGTATAACCAAAGTAGGTGAAGATACGGCGCAATAGATATGCGGCACGAATGAAAGGAGAAATATAATAGCCCGGCTCAAGCTTAATGATACGATCGTTGACGATTTCTTTGCGTTCGAAAGAGTTGTAGAAACGATAGCTTCCTTTTCCGGCACTGCTGGATATGCAGACGCCAGCGTCGTTCATATAATTGATGCGATTGACATACCGACGGTCTCCATCCAGATTGACCGTTATCGGGAAAATGGCGAAATTGGGATGCGAGTTGTCACGAAGGGACCAACAGAAGTCTATTCCTTGCTGGACGGTGGTGATTCCTGGAATGGTTTCATCACCAAAGATATCGGTTAGTGTGACATCGGATATCCTGGAAAGGAAGGAACCTTCGTTCATGTAGAATGCCGTGGAAATCTTTTCACGGCGTTTGGCCCCTAAAATGGCTTGCCGGCAAGGCATAAAGTAATCGCCATCCTGGATGCTACAATCTATGTTGGCTGAAGGTTTGTTCCGGTTGGCCAGCATGTCCGGGTAGTTGGTAAGCTGGCGGTTCAGGTCGGTGTCCGGGAGATCGGTTGGCAGGGACTGCTCGCCCCACTCGTTAAAAAAGAGGTTGGGACGCTCGATTTCGAGTTGAGTACCGGGAGTGAGATGGTAGGCTTGACCGACTTTGGTATTGACTATTTTCATGATGCTTGTTTTTTGGATCCTATTGCACGGGCGCGGTTACGGAGATCGTTTTTTCGCTCGATATCGGAAAGAACTACAGAAGCGGGTACTCCATATTCATCGAGATGGATGATGGAGCGAGCCAGTTTCTCCATGAGTTCCGGAGGAAGTGCAGCTCCAGAGTTACCGGTAGGTACCGGATCCGGAGTTGGTGAAGTGGAACTTATCGATCCGCCGGAAGCATAACCAGCCATGCGGGCACGGATAGCCTGGTTGAGATCGAGCGTGCGGATGTTGCCAGCTTGCTGGGATTTATCGAGGATATCCAAGATAGGTGCTACGGTGGGATTCTCGACAGCAGCGTTACTGGCCACCCATTCTTTTGATTGGCCGGCAGGCCCCTCTCCTACTATGACGGTGGGGCGATCGATGAAGCCGCGAGCGTCCGGATCATAGTCGGAGTCCGGAAAGAGTTTGCCGTCCTGGGCACGGCGGACATCGATTTTACCACCTTCCTGGCGACCGGTAGCAACGCGGGCACCGGCGGCGGATCCGGAGGAGGAACTTCCGGAGAGAGTCATGTTCTTGACCTTGTCTCGTTCGGCCTTAGCACTGGCCAACTGGGCAATACCGGTGACGCCCATGAGTGCAGCTGCTATGGATCCGGCAATAGGCCCAAGATCGGCATAAGCCTTCATGATGGAGACTGCAGTATCGGCTATGATCTGGGAGGCCTTGATGGCGAAGTTGACATCGGCATACTTCTTCTGTATGTCGAGTTTCTTCTGGGCCTTCTCGTTCTCCAGACGTTCGACTTCATCAGCATCACCTTTGGCCGCTTCGATTTCGGCATCGTATTTGGCGTCAATCTGATCCATTTCGGCTTGTTGCAAAGCCTGGATAGCTCCGGAGAAGAGATCGGCATAGTAGTCGAACTGTTTCTTGTAGCTGTCTCGTTTAAGATTCTGAACAGCTTGTTCGTACTCTTCCTCGGTTAGTAATTCCTGATCGCGGGCGAGCTTCAGTTGTTCTAACTCGGAGTTATGACGTTCCTGCTGAGTGGTGAGACCGTATTGATTGCGAATGGCCAGGAGGCGTTGCTGGTGTTCGGACTCAAGTTGCTCCTTGGCACGATGGTAGGCCTTGTCGAGTTCAGTGGTGTCGAGGTTGTTCTTTTCGGCCATTTCCTTCCGGGCCTGGTAAGACGCTGCAAGAACCTTGAGTTGCATAGCATAGTCTTCATCGACAGTAGTCAGCTTAAACTGATCCTTAAAACTTTTGATAAGTTCGTTCAGTTGCGTCTGCAGGGCGGCACGAGTGGTATTGGCCTCTTTTTCAGCATTGATGACGCGTTGATTGGATTTTCGGACGATGTCTTCCTTGGTGTTGGCATCGGTAAGGGCCATCGATTGAGCATCAGAGTAGTAGGATTGCTCAATCTTGAGACGGGCATCGGCATTTTGTTTGTTCAGCTCCAGCAGCATCATTTCGTGTTGCTGCTTGGTGAGTTTGCCGGTGGACTGGGTCGAGTTCAGAGCAGCAAGAGAATCGTTGTACGTCTTCTGCTGATTCTGCAAGTCTTCTTCACGAAGAGCTTCGAGAGATTTAACAGCGGCTTGTTCGGTGGATACCTTATCCCGCTGTTCTTTCTCGGCTGCAGTTCTGGCTTTCTCGGCCGCTGCTTTTGCTGCCTTAGCTGCTTTTTCCGCTTTCTTTTTTGCAGCTTCCGGGTCCTCTTCAGGAAAACGTTTATTATAAATCTCCTGAGCAATCTCCGCGTATTCCTTATAGGTGTCTTTATTGTTCTTTATCCAGGCTTTCAGTTGGACTTCATCCATTTTATTGAAATTCTGCCGCGCCTCAAGCATTTTCTTTTGGGAGTGAATCGCGTCTTCGACCGTCTGGCCATTCAATTGCTTCAGCTTTTCTTCAGCACCCTGAATCAACTCACCGTACTTCTTGATATTTGCCTCAATCTGGGGCATGGTGGTGGTATCGATATAAGAGGTGCTGCCGCCAAACTGGCCATTAGTCTGGGTTATAGTTGCACCACCTTGCTCCTGCTGTGCAATGAGATTGTCGTAGGTTTTGCGATATTCCTCAAGCTGATTAGTGGTTTCCTTAATTGCGTTCTGATTCTCGAATTTCAGCAAGGCGCGTTGCTTTGCCAAGAATTCCTCGACTTTCTCTCCGGAAATGGCGATGGCATTACCGTAATTATCGAAAGCTGTTGCAGCACCGGGAACCATAGCCTGAACCTGTGAAATGACACTGGCCAACTCTTTTTGTTCTTCGGCAGACCGTGATGACTTGCCAGCCAACTCCTCATATCGAGAAACAAGACCGGGAAGAGTGCCTTCGAGCTGCACCATTTTATCGAAATGCAAATCATAGGTTTCGGTGTAGGACGTCAGCAAATCGCCCATAGCACTGAAGAAATCGTTTGCCTGTTTCATGGCCCATTTCCAGAATGGCTCTAACTTCTTACCTACCTTGTTGAAAAAGGCGTCCATCGTATCGCCGAGGTTAGACTGGATACCTTCGAGTTCCTGCATCTGCACAGCCATAGAACCGGCAATGCCATCGATGCGGCCAAGTGAAAGCAGATAATCCTTGATGGCATCTTCGGAGTTACGGACTTCGGTGGTGACACCACGAAAAGTGTACTTAGTGGTTTCTCCAGATTTGGAAGCCTTGATACCGAATTCCTTCAGTCGTTCATTTTCGCCAGTCATTGCATCGAGAATAGCTTCGATGAGCTGGTCGACAGACTTACCCTGAGAGGAAGCCAAGTCTCCCATATTTACGAGCTCCTGACTGGTGGGCTTCAGACCCCGGTTGATGAGTTTGATATATGCCTCGGTCCATTCCTGCATTGAAGAGGGTGTATCTGCAGCAAGTTGCTGGAGCATCTTCATTGCGTCGTTGGCTTTTTTCTGGGACTGGAAAGTATTGCGAAGGACGGCTTCGTACTTGGCAAACTCCTTGCGGGTTTCGTAGGCCTGATCGTGAGCGGACTTGAGCCATCCAAGAAGTTTCACTGCTATGAAGGCTTTGACGGCAAGTTTCAACTTAGACATCAGGGCCACGCCCATATCAGATTCCTGGTTGACTTTCTTGCCAGCATTACGTAGTTCGCCCATGCGATTGCGAACATCTGCGAGCCTGGAGTTCAAGCGGGCATACTCTTCCGGATTAGCAGACTCAGAAAGGTCGTCCAGCACAGCAGTAAGTTGCTTGGCTTCCTTCTTGAGTTGGCCCATAGTCATGTCATTGACGTTCATGCTACGGTTGAGAGCACTGATTTTCTTGTTATTCTCGGCAATGCGTTTACTGTATTCACTACACTCCTTAGAGAGGTTCTTGTACTCTTTCGAATTCTTTTTTCCTTGAGCTTCGAGCTCTACCATAGCTTTACGACGTTCACTTTCCTCCTTTTTAAGAGCTTTGGTATCCTTGGTGAGAGCATGGAGCTCTTCCTGCAGTTTTGAACTGTCACCGGAAATAATATACCTGATTTCGTCTTCGGATAAATGTTTCTTAGCCATGTCGATTTAATTAGAAGGTTGTTGAAGAGCTTGCTCCAGCTCCTGACGGATGGAACTTCGGATTTCCTGAGTGTAGCCGTATTTGATTTCCGGGAAGGTTTCATGATAGAGGACTCCCCAGACTACGCGGTTGTAGAGTGCAAGATTGCTACGAATGTGACGGGAGATGCGGTCGGATCCACGACGGTAGTTGATGTCCAGGAACCGAAGGTACGGGAAGATGCGCATATAGTAGACTTGCTTGTTATCGGAATTCTGGGATGTAAAGGGACGACGCTGAAGGTGTGCTACAAGGTCTCCGGAACGGGTGTTCAGATAAGTACGAACCACGTTTTCTTGTGTCTCGTAGATTTTGTTGATGCCTTGGGACATGACATCAGCTATAAATTTGTTGCGAATGAGTTGTTCTGTAATCATATACGCTGCTTATTTGCAGCGAATGTAGAAAGAGGGGAAGGATAAGGAAAGGACAAAAGCAGCTCCGGGAAACCTTGTATTTTCTGTGTAACTAATACGATGGAGGTTTCCCGGAGTTCCTACTCTATTTCAAATCTTTGGCCTGGAGCATCCAGCGAAAGTCTAAGCCGGCGGATCCGGGACGGTTCTGATACTGATAGCCGGCATCGTGCATGGCTTTATGGATTTGGTCCTTGGTGACTTGAGCACCGGGATCAATGCGACGGATGGCGTCGAAGACTTCATCGGTGGTAAACCAGTGAGTCGTATGACGGGCATCGGGAGCAGGCTTAAATGAGGCAGACAGAGCTGCGATGTGGATGCTAATATCGGTAATGGATTGCTTTTCATCTTTCATGGTTAATATCTAATTTAAAGGTTGATAAATGCCGGCTGATTTCACGGAGATTCCGGACAATAACAAGACGTTGAGTGTCGGCATTCTTGCCGTATGGGAATGTTTCTTCCAATATTATATCGATTACTTCGTCGACATTTGATATCATGGAGCAGACATAGTTCTCTTCTTGCATGAACTTGATGGATTCAACTGAGGCAGAAGATATCTGCGCACCGTCAATATTGATTGGATAGAGTTTGTTGTCCTCATTGGTGGTCATTACTTACCTCCTTTCGAATTAATGCAATGTTGAGTGGCAGGATCATCCGATATATCCAGATCCGCGCAATGGGAACAGATAGTCTGAGACTCATTGGCCCACCAACAGGTCCCGTGATCGGGATGAAAGCATGGATCGTTTTCAGTGCATCCGCAAATACGGCAGACACCTGGAGTCACAAGAGTTTGAGTTTTGAGCATTCCTTCGCCAAAGCTATAATAACCACGCACGGAAGCGTAAGAGATGAAGCAAACAGACTGATTGTCATCGTTGCCTACCCTTACACTGAACTGACCATCTTGTGAATCGAAGACACCGGCACTAAAGGTAATAGCTTTTGTTTTGGGATACTTCTGATTGAGTTCATTGACTTTTGCTTCAAAGGAACACTTCAAAGAGTCCAGAGCACATTGATCAGTGATCAACAGACGATCGAAAGTTTTCGCAAACTCGCACATTTCCCGCCCCTTTTTGTTGACGTTGGAATAGGTTTGCACATGGTGGATGAAGAACATCATTTGGAACCTCCTTTCTCATTAAAAGAGATGTTCACAGTACCGCCATTCGTATAAAAGACAATGGAGTTTTCACCACGTTCTGCACGAATGTGCTTGTGGCCAGAACAGAGTTCAAAACCAAGATTAGCAAACATTTGCTGAATCTTTTCGACGGATACAAAGCGTCCGTTAACGCATTGATTTTGTTTTTTCATACAGTGATGATGTTTTGACGTTTTAGGCATATTTTCTTAAAAACAAGAGCGGCTGCCATTTCCCAGTTCGTCAAAACATCATCACTCTGTCATGCCGCAAAGCATAAAAAGTAACGGGGAAAGGCAACCGCCTATATCAAAAGTATGGGCATAAAAAAGACCCATAATATTATGAGCATTAACCGAGCTCTGCGACATCGACAAACGATGATGATGTTTTGACTCTGCAAATATGGGGATTTTATTTCAATAGACAATAAAAAAACGGAGTTTTTTAGGCTCCGCTTTATGCTATTTATAAACATCATCCCAGCCACTTTTCTTGGAATCTTCAGCAGCTTGCTTTCTCTCCTTTTCTTCCTTCTGCTCCTGCTTGTATTCGCCAAGTAGCCTTATTCCGTCCATGATGGACTCACCGTTACCGATTTCCTTAAATAAGATATACCGGTAAGTTTCGGCACCGCCTTGGCCCTTAATAGCTGCAGAAAAAGCAGTGTGAAGTTTCCATCCTCGATCGGCCATGTAGTTAAGGGCATCGATCATCGAGGAAAAGTCAATCACCTTGCCATCTTCGTCTATGATCTGATTGTCACTTGAAGCCTTATAATAGTACTTCTGCTCTCCGAAATCAAAGGAGATTTTAATACTTCGGCCGGAAGGACTTCCGGAGCCGATCATTTCGCAATAGACAGTGCGTAGTTGTGCATGAGCTGCCAAGGCCAAACTCATCAGCACAAAGATAAATAGTACTTTTCTCATATTGTTTGTATTAGTTACACGTGCAAATGTAGTTTATTTCGGCACAATCCTTCCTTGTTTTGAACACAAAATGTCCGAACTTATAAATCGTTCGGACACCAACAGGCGTAGATTATAACATTGTATCCAATACGTCAAGGAACATCACAGGTTTATGAAACCTATTTATTTAGGGATAATCATCGATGATCATCTTCGATGAAGCGTTTGTATAATAACCTAAAATCATCATGATACCCCATACGAGTAGGTACTTTATTTTTCTCTTGATACTCCCACACCCTGCGCTGTAGACGCTCTATTTCGCTCGTCTTGTTGTCTATGACGAGAGAAAGATGCACTATTGTAAACATTAGGATCAGGATTACTGCAGATAGGATAAATTCTCTCCAATTTTCTGTGTGTTTCATAGAATATATGATTTATAGTAGTTCTTCATTTTGCATTTATGGTAGTGGAAGTGATAGTATTCACTATAATGAGCTAAATAGACTTCTTTAAAAGAGCCTGGTAATATCAAGCCAACAAGGCATTGAATCTTATCCCTTACCTCTTTCTTGCAACTGGATGTAAGAGCATCAAGAGTTTCACAGTCTTGTGTTCTAATAACATATAGCATGATAGATTTTTTGCTTTTTTGGATAAGCAAAACGATTCTGTACCAACAGGAACTTTTGTCCTGGAGAACCTTGTAGTATTTGACAACGGGTGTTTGCATAAAAAACGCACCTAAAGCAGTCTATTCACCCCTTGAGGCCTGCAACAGCCCGGATATGCTTATAAACTGAATAGGTGCGCATATCGCAAGCTCAATAGAACATACGAATGGCTATTCAGTTTAGGCATATCCATTTAAAGTTGCAGTTTCAAGGGATGCCAAACCAAATTCGAAAAAAGCTCCTCTATTTGAGGAACGGTGCAAATATAAGTTAATATTTTTATTTATGAGGAAGGAAGGGCCAATAAATGGATATGGAAGACAAAAAAAGGCGGTGAAGTTGAACTTACCGCCTGTATTATATCATTTTTCTATTATAAGTTTTATCCGAAGGAATTCAAATATTTTTTCTATTTTACCCTGTCCTAAATTCATTTTTCCATTGAGGAACAGGGACATGGAACTTTCCGACAGACCTATCTGTTCAGCAAGGTCTTTACTTTTCACATTATGGAGTTTCATTGCCTCCTTGATTATTTCTCTTATCATTTTTTTTCATTATATTATACTTAGCGACAAACTCAGATGACGCCTCCAAGGCATCCGAAAGCTGTTTCAAATTGCAATCATCTTGGACCTCAATGGTCAGTTTAGGGAACTTATTGCGAATGAGAAGCAATCTATCATTTTCATCATCCTCCCTAAATTCAAAAGCAGGAGTAGGTAATGCAATGGAATACCAATGAGAAAACATATAGTCTCCCATTTCACTCATGATTTTTGGAATCTCCGCTACGGGATTCTGCATGCGTTGCAGCAACGTTTCCTCTTCAAGAACACTGATCTTTTGGGTTTCATTATACTCGTGTTCTTTGAATTTACAGACGATTAAGTTCTCTGTATCTGTCAAGACCCACCATCCAGGTAGGTCTTGACTTTTTTCTAATTTGAATCTATTATTCTTCTTCATCTTCTTCTAATTCTATTGAGTATGAGCGACTATCCCAGTCGAATGAGCGAGTACCATCACCAAATGTAGGTGTTGCTCCGAAAACGAACGGTTTTGATTGAATAACGGCCATCCCCCAATTACTTGCAAAGGGACGCTCATCACCATATTTCTCATTATACATATCCAGCAATTGAGATTGAGCTTCCTTGAGAGATAAGTTTGATTCAATCACGATTTCAGTACGACCTTTAAAATTTGAGTCTCTGTTAGCAATGTAACCGTTAGTCTTTCCAATAATTCTATAAGTAGTCATATAATAGACAGTTTCTACGTGTGTCTCACGGCTGTATAACAGCGATTAATTGTTTTATGATGCTACAAAGATACGAAAAGTTTAAGTAATACCAAATTTTTAAGCAAGAAAATTTAGGCAATACTGAATTTTTTTCATTCAAGATAATACAGTATATTTTCATTAGGGTATAAAAAAGGCCTCCAACTCGTGGAAGCCTTTTAGAGCAGAGGGAAGAATAATAGTGTTCAATTAATACTCAGCGTTCTTTATCCGAACTTTACCCTCAATTTTTGGTGTTTTTAAAAGCGATGCCCCTTTAACAGGATGGCACTTTTCTTTATACGTTCACTAAGGTCTAACAGACCATCAGCTAATGTATTTATTTCTTCCGGTGTGAATGCTGCAGCTTTGGAATTAACATGATATCCATTCATTCGCTGGCTCAACCAAGAACGTGATTTCTGAAAATATTCTTCTGCAATATATGACCAGGTTACAGCAGGAATAATATCATTTAGTGCTTGCTTGAAATGATACTCCCCTATTAACGTCTCTGACTGCCGGATTGTTTCTTTAGCATTATCAGCAAGAGCCTCTCCAAATTCACGTTTTTCTTCTGCTGTTTTATCGGCTAAGGTTTGAGCTATTTTACCCCGAAATTGCTCTCGTTGCTCATCCGTCTCCAGCTGAAGAAATTCATTCAACAAATCATCAATTTCTCTTTTTGCACCCATAATCGTTTTTTATAATTGGTTTTTAAAGCACCCCCTCAATTCATGAGGGGGTTAATGTTAGTCTTTCAGTTGTTTGAGGAGTTCAATCAACTTATCCAGTTGAATATCAATCAGCCTCTCTAACTCTCTTTGTGGAAAGCCTTGCTTTAGCAATTCTTCCTCACTCAGAGCATAAAACAGCAAGCATCGCTTTACATGTTCTATGTGAGCCTTTAGCTCATCCTGATTGTCAAACATCGCTTTAAAAACACTGTGCAAATATAATAAACATTTGTTTATTAACAAAGACTATGGTAAATAAAAGTGCTTATGAATTGATTATTTAACATTTACGTAACCATTAGTAGATAAATCCTCCAGAAAGTGTTCTGGGGAATCAGCGCGGACCACATTCCCCGTTTGGTCGTGGAATCGGTCGGCAAAATGGTACATGTATTCCTGGTCGGTGCACTGGCTGTCGAAACGGCTGCTCTCACGGAGTTTGGTTACAAAATCGGCGGCGCAGGTGGCGGTAATTTTACCGCCGTCCTGCAAAGTGTAGGTTGTTGTCATTATTATGCTAATTTTTTGGTTCTGAGTTTGAAAAATATTTTTTGGTCGGCGGTTAAAAAAGGAATGTTCGCAAGGGAGCATCCTGTGTTAACCATGCCTTGTTTTGCAAAGGTAATCATGTTTGCGGCAAAGCGTATCCAATTCTCCATTTTTGTGAAGTTGGTTGTACCGCCATGCTGGCGAAATTCAACCGTGCGGTGGCGGGAGTAGGCTTCGAGATTCAGCTTGTGGTAGCGGTCGTTGCGGAAGACCCCGCGAAGGTCCTGGATGGTTTGAGCTTCCCGAATGCGGCTTTCTGAAATACCGGAAAGGCGTTTGCAGTAAGTGTTATTGCGGCGGGTATTCGGCATGAAAGCGTCGATTACAGGTTCGAGGTGGCGGTAGGTTATTGCCAGGTTGCGCCAAGTTTCGATGGTGAAGTCTGCGGCGTCCATGTGGATGTGCAGGCCGCAGCTATTATTTACCTTTACGTCGCAATAGTCAAGTACCCAGCAAACTTTCTGAAGCTCGTGCAACCCGGCCTCTCCTTCCAAAATCGGGCTAACCAGTTCGAAAGTGTCGTTTCCACTAAGGCTTCCGTCTGATACAAGTTTCCAGTGGTTGCGGGTGTCGTGGTTGTAACCCTCAACCGCTACGTCGATTCCAGCTTCGCTAAGTTCGCGGGCAAGGCGGTGTTTATCGCAGTTATAGGCTTCAATCTCGATGCCGAAGCGGCGGTTGAAAGTGTAGTCTATTTCCGGGATGGCTGTTGCAGCTGTAGGTTGTTGTTGGTTGAAAGTGCCTGCCTCAAGCATCTTCTTGTAGACGTTCTGGACGAAACCGTAGTTTCCGTTGGTTACTAAGTCGGCCACCTGGCGGCGGGTAAGACCTAAAAGAAGGAGCTGTTGAATCTTCGCTGTCTTCGTTATGCTCTGGTTGAGAATGTTTGTAATTTGTTCGTTCATAATGCTTTACCTTTATTATTGTACAGCTAAGGTAACACTATTAACGCACATGTCGTAGCAATACCATCTTTATTATCAGCGACTTAGCTTTGTTTAGCTTGAGCAAAAAAATGATTATTTTTTGCGTCGGAGGTAATGTATAAGGGTGGCCAAGAAGATCAAAACGAGGTATGGGAGGAAGGGTTGATACCAGGGAACTTGCTTCACTTGGTAGGTGGTGTCGACGGTTTCTGTTTCATGAAATTGTTCTGAGGTGGTGTCGCAGGTAAGGGTGAGCTGGGTTTCGTTGATTATGGAATCGGATTTGCTTTTGGAAGATAGGTCGATATCGGTTACAGATTTAACCGGACCATGTGAGGCGGTATCACCAGGCTTCGGTGGGAAGAACTCCACAATCCGGACAGTGAGGTCGGATTCTTGCTCATGCAGATATCGGGCAAACTTTCCTTTGAAATCCAAAGAGTCGGTCCGGGTTTCCTTGAGGTGGTTAGTTTCGATATCAGAATGAGAAGTTCCTGACCGCGAACTTCGACAGCCCACGATCAGGAATAACATAAACAACACAATCAATATATTATGAACAAAGTGCATGGTTACAACATTTTGAGAATGGATTGTACGTGAATATCGGTAATAGCCTTTTTCCCTGTCGGAGAAAGAAGAAATCGACAGTCTTCCTGATTATCCATGAAAAGGTTTTCAGTAAGAATGGCCGGACATAAAGTTTCACGAAGTATTCCAAGATTAGTGTCCCAATCTGGATCACCATCGGAGAAATCTGCACGCATGGGTGTGATATCCTTTAAGATATCGCGAGCTGTATTCCAAAAAATGGTAGCATAGTCATCTGATTTGGACTGGCCAAGATAAGTATGAACTTCCCAACCGCGAGCTTTACCATTGAAAGCATTGCAATGAATGGAAATCAGAAAACAATTGCGGATACCTATTTCTTTACAGATGGTATTCACGCGGCGAGCCCGTTCACGAATAGGTACATCGATAGACTCCCGAACAATCAGTTCAGAGTCAACTCCGAATTTTATGAGCTCTGAATAAACTCGACCCGCTATTTCACGAGTATAGGACCATTCAAATAGCTGACTGCCATCCGGCCAAAGTGGCGAACGCTTACCTGCAGTATTCTCGCCATGCCCGTTGTCAAGTAGGATTTTCATCTTTTACCTCCTTTTTTTTAAAGATTCGTACTTGGTACCGATAATCGACTCCGAAGAGTGCACCGGCGAATGTGCTGACTTCTCCAAATGCCACCAGGACGGAATTATGTATTTCTCCGCGAGGGGACACCCAAAAGCCTGAGAAGACGAGTACCATCCCCGATATTGTGAGGAAGACAGCTACAGCCAATTGTACCGTGAGTTTTTTCATTGCTTTCATTTTTGTGCTAAGATATAGGGGATTAACCACTATTTAAAGGACGATTTCACATCAAAAAGATCAGCTGCAGAGGAGCTGAACATGAGTGTCCAACCTATACTTTTAAATTCCGGAGAGACGAAAGGCACGATATCGTGATTATCGGATATCTTATCTAACCAGGGAGTTGCGGAGGAACGGGAGTCTTGGATGAGTTTCTTCCGGAGAGACGCAAGAAGAGACAAGGCGACATCCGAGGCTATGGCGACTTCTATCATATCAGCGGCGTCGGTGAGCTTCATGGCAATGGTGACTGCCAGCTTCTGTTGGTCTAAGATGGAGTTCCTGGAGTCGCGAGATGAGGAAAATTCTCCAAAATCAATGAAAAGGTAGTTGCCGGTGATGTCGTTCACGCGCCTTTTCACGTCGTCGTATGATTGGCCGAAAACGAGATTCTCAAGTTCCGGCATGAGCGGATCCGGAAGATTCTTCACGTACTCAAGCAGAGTGGAGTACTGAGGGAACTGGCTTGCACCATTACTAAACATGGAAGCCACGCCTTCCTTTTGAGGGTATCGGGCAAAGTATTTTAATAAATTCAGGATCATAGAATATCATTGATTAAGTGAATGGGTAAGCCGGTTTCGTTCGCTATGTCTACCTTTTCCATCTTAGCAGAGTGAAGGCTTCGAACGGTATCGATGAGTTTCTTCCGGAGAATTGTAAGGTATTGAAGGATATTCATCCGTTCGATGGTGTCAACGTCGCCAAGGCCGTCGGAACTCAAGTTATACAGAGACTCAAGGGCACCGGTGGAAATGGCAGACACTTTGGTGTTCTTGGCCTCTGTAAGTAACTTGAATTCGGTTTTGGTGAATAGGTAGTTAACGAATGCCTGGAAGTTGAAGGCAATGGCAGTCAATTCATCCACCGGCAACTTGACGAATTTATGTGCGAGGGAATGAGCTCCATCAGAAGAGTACCGGTCCGGATAATAAAGAATAGCGGCCAAAAGCGGAAGTTGCTCTAATGATCCGCCAATCAAGGAACGGGCCTCGATGAACTGAAGGGCGGTCAAAGAGCAAGTAAGCCGGTTGAAGGAAGTGTCTATCGTATAGGCTGAATATAGCTCATCATCATTGAAGCGAATTACCGGGATCATCTGTTTGCAAAAACAGGAGTCAACGGCATAGTTGTAGGGCAGCTTGCTCAGATATCGAGCAATGGTGATGCCTGTCAATCGGTGCGGTGGAATACGTTTACATAATTTTCGTGTGTCCGAATCGAGATCCTGGAGAGCGGCGTCATTATCTGGATAGACAATTGTGAATGGGAATGTTACTTGTTCGGCCAGCCAAGCTAAGTTAGCCCATCCATCAGAGTCCTTTATTTTTTTGAGTTTCCACCCCATAACGCGGCATACATAGTTTACGCGAACCATAGCAACGGAGAGTTTACCTTTGGCCATTAGTCCAATGTCATGAATGAGGGACTGAAAAAGGTACGGAGTAATACCCTCCCAGGAATTAGGAATGCTGTATTGCGTTCCTTTGGCTATAAAATCAATAGTTGGATTTAGCATGGCATCAGCATTATTAGGTCATCAGGACAGTTAAAGGAGGTGTTAGTATCGACGGATCCGGAAGAATCCGAAGTAAGTAGCAGATCGATATTGACTAACTCTTGTTTTACCTCATTAGCCAAAGATGCTGCTAAGGCAAGCATACGTTCCTGCTCATCTTTGCCAGAACGACTTGCCTTGGAGTCATCGAATAGACTCCGAATCGTAGGCGGAAACTCAATGATATCGAAACGGCGGAGTGCGATGGAAATGGTTTGCTTTGCCAGGCAACGGTGAAGCATTCGCAGGATGTCCGCCTTATTTTCAGCTCGTTCAAAATAGCCTGATAGGCCATCATCCAGGGCCTCCTTTTGAATAGGAATAGTCCGGAAAAAGAAGAGGTAAGACAGGTCTATGGAGTATAACATATCAAAGTCTTCGGTACTTTGAATCTTGAGTCCATCAAGGAGTTTTTTGTACCGGGTTTCTTTCCAAGAAGGGAAGTTCTCTTCAGTATCAAGCAATTGGATTGCTGTATCCATTGCATTGTAGTAGTTTTCAATAAAGGAGCGACGCATAGTTTCCTGCTCATGCTTATAGATGTCGACATCGTCTTTACGTTTGGAAACGATGTCGAAGATGAGCTGCTTGGCCATAGTTAAGTTTGCTATAGCCATGCACAAGGCCTCCTTAAGTTCTCCGTCAGTGGAAACAATCTCAGAATAAACTGTTTTCGTGAGAATGATGATTATCTGCTTTCTCGCTGAGATAGCTGATGAGTTGAGCTGGTCGAAAGTGATGTTACTTTCGGCATAGGGAGCATACTTACGAAACTCCGCAATGGTGGGAAATAGTTCTTGTAATATTGTCATGACTGTTGCTTATTAAGTCTGTCTTTTGGCGATACGTCTTCCTGGCGAGCTGGAACTTCTCGGTAGAAGCCAAGGCGATACCCCTGATTGTATAAATCGGGGAAGTTTATTTGCATGGCCTGATTAAATGGTTCAGAACAAATTTCGTCTTCAGAAGTAAGCGACATGATGTATATCAGGTAGTTGTAATATGCATCAGCACCCGATTTGGAAATCACTCCATCTTTGCTGACGCTCGAAATTGAAGAATCAAGGCCTACACTGGAGAGAAGTACTTCATCGGCGCGTTTATCGTAGGAAATAAGGGCGTCAATATATTCCTTATATTTTAGATCCACTGTTTCGATTTTCCAGCGTTCTTCCTCACCCTGACTATTTTTAAAGCTGATGGTGGCATAGGCTTTCCCCTGGTTATCCGCTCCAGAGAGGTAGCGGGATATTTTACGCAATTCTGACTGCAAATATTGGATAAGCGTGGATTCCTTGAATTCTGTACCAATCTCAATATTATTGTATTCCAGGAGTTTCTCATTGTTTTTTTTACGTCGTTTGTTTTCCTCGCAGAGCTTGGTAATCTGAATACGCTTAGACTCAAGCCAGGCATTCGGAATGATGATGTGTATTTTGGCCGCAAGAGAGTTCCGGAGAAACGAGTTTATATAATCGGCAGTATCATTGGAGCCTTTTATGTAGGATTTTGTACCGGCATGGGTTTCGTTAACTCCATAAAATTCATCGACTGATTTTTCACGATGGTGTGATATGGCCGCATACTTGTAATTGCTGATTTCCGCCAAATTGAATTTAGGATAGATACGGAAAGTCGAAGTGCCATACCCCCATCTCCCTACAGCTATATGCCGGAAGTCCTTATAATAGACTACATCAGTGGCAACATCCTTCTTTGTTGTTGCCAGGCGGCAATGCTTATTTTCCATTATTTCAAGTCCGGCAACAGGGAGCACTCCTCTACCCTTCCCTATTGTAAATCTCCACTTAACAAAGAAATCACGAAAATAGTAGTAGTTCTTGATGATAGATTTGGCAACCTCTTTATGGTCCGATTCAAGGCCACGTTCTTTCCAGCTATTAAGCCAATCAATAACTTCCGGACAATCAATCCATTCTTTCTGTAACTTGCCATCGACTATTGTAGGCTTGTATACACTAATCCCATGCCCATATAGCATATTAACCTGCTTGGTTATCAAACGGGGAAGCAACCGATTCTTCTTGATATCTGAGGCAATCTCTTCACACTTCAGATTGTTGAAGCCACGACTGCACACTTGAAATCCTTGGATGCTCTGCCATTGCATGTTTGGGAAGTTGCTGTCATTAAGTACCGGAAACATCGGATCCGGATCCAGCACTGACGAGATCGGTTTATCACCGATTTGAAATGAGATTACATTGTCATCGTCAAGATAACAACCGTAATTGCCTATCATTTTAAGGTTGCTTTTACTCATAACCAATCTATTTTATGAAGTTTAAAACCATCTTGTGGAAAGCCCATGTACCGGATAAGTATGCGGTAGCACATCTTCGGTTCACCATCTGCATCACTGAAGAGAAAGAAGTTATCGCTATCAATGCTAAACCGTTCCTCCGGCAATTGGGTGCGCCATTTGCATCCTTCCTTTACTGTTAAATTAGGTACAGCCTCGCCCCTATGCCTTGAGCACGGGAAGAAGGCAATGGTGAAGCAGCCATTGGGAAGCTTCGAGATCTCTTTAGCCCATTGCATCGCCTGGATACCCGTCATTGTCATTTCCATGCCCGAAAGTAGTGGGTTTCGAGGTGCGCCAAAAGGACGCCCCTGCCGTTTGTCATATTTTCGGAATTTTCGAGAGGGGGTGAGCGGCAAGGTGAAAACTCAGCGGTGCGTGTACACTGCCGCCTTGCAAGAAAAATGCAATTTGATTTTTCAAAAGCAAAGGGATATTTTCCAAAGGGTTAGATATTTTTTTGGTGTCAAACGGTTCCATTATTATACTTTTGCTGATATATTTTTAGGGTGAAAAATAGCTGCTATACTGCCAAGTTATCGGGTAGATTATCCGGCATTGATGATAATTCGCCTTGTACTTTGTTTCCATAGCGACCAAAAAGGAGGTAGATTAATGAGCTGGGGAGCTGCGTTGTTAATCCGGCTTGATTCTTTAAAGGTACTTTCTTTTCGGAAGATTTATCCAGTTCGATGCGTCCCTCTGTTTTCTTCAATGGTGAAAGCATGATAGAGCTGCAAAGATTCTTGCACTCGTTTTCATCTATCAACACTTCCGGCAGGGCATTGCTACGGCCACCAAAGATAAGTAACAATAGCTTGAACTGCTGCCAATAGTAAATTGTGGCCTGACCCTCGTTCATCAGCTCGACCTCGAAGCCGTAACTTTCGAGTTCGCGCTTTAACGCCCGGCTGTCGGTGGTGATTTGTTCCAGTTCTTCACGACGTTTGTTGCCGGCGCGGTCGGGATATAGAATAATTCGCTTATTGATGGAGTCCGGACCGAAGAACTCGTGGAACTGGCGGGCGAGTTCCGGTTGTTCGTCCGGATAACAACAATAGAACTCCTTCAACACCCGGAGCTGACGACCGTAATTCTTTTCCTGAGCAACAGTCAGGGATGAGAAATGGCCGGGGTCGTAACCTACAAGAAGCTCATCGTGTTTGCTGTAGTATTTCAGATATCGAGCTGTGAGGATGAAGTGTTCCCGAAGGTCGAGTTTCAGAATGGACTCATAAATGTAGCTATCGGAAAATTGGTGTTTTTCCTTGTTATAGCTGGCGAAGAACTTATTAATCACTTCCTTGTGACGGATGGCACAAATGGAAGTAAGGAACTCATCCATGTCGAGGGTTTCGAGCTGGGTTTTAAAGAACTTAGGACCGAGGATATCCTTATTACAGAAAGAGCTGGCACGGACATATAGAGTAGCGTTCCGGCGCATGTCGGCCAGGCGAGGGTTCCAAAGGGCGATAATGCGGTCTTGCTTGATGATTTCAAGACGGATGCGCTCAAGAGTGACGGGATTGGTGGTTTCGCGTTGTGCATTTATCAGTTTGTATTTCTGATAGATAGCGGCATTTACGTGAAGTGCAACGGTAGATATTTCTTCAAGAAGTTTGTGGTCCATGTGGCGTTCGTATTCTTCGAACCAGTCGTCTTCGCCAAGGTCAACGCGGGCGGTATCGGATACGCCGGTGATACCCTGGTAGTATGGAGAGCGACGAATATCGGCACTGGATCCACGAAGTGAGGGGAACAAACGGGTTTTCAGCTTTTCGCCTTTGTTGTGCTTCATCTCTTCGATGATGGCATGGACGGCAGACCGTCCGGCGACGGATTCGGGCTGGTCGGAACTGACGAGCTGGATGTGATGGCCATCACGAAAGACGACGCTATGCTTGGGGTACGATATGGGATATCGAGGTCGGCGAAAGTGCGATGGAAGTTTGGCTTCGCCAACAACGTAGTCGATGCCGTACTCAAGCATGGGGCGGACTTTACCGGCGACGGTGACGGGCTTGGAAAAGTAGGCCTGTAGGTTTGGCCAGACATTGGTCATGAGGGCGACGTAGGTCTTATGTACCAGGAAGGAAAGTTCACCGGGCATATCATTGGCCACACGGATGATGCGGGGACCAGTGATGCCTTCAGTCTTTCCACCGGCACGGGCAACCTCGGCAAATACGTTGTTGGAGTCGATAACATTAACCTGGATTTGCATCTGGTTCATGTAATAGCTTTCGAAGCTCGTTGTTGCGTCGAAGGTACTCTCTGAAGATGACAGAGAACTTGAGGATTGGCTATACAGTTCTATTCCCATGTTATTCCTCATTTAGTTCTTCGTATTCCGCCTCTTGGATATCGGCATCGCGGAGAAGACGTTTCTTTTCAACTTTTTCGATAGGAAGGCTGTCGATGAGATTGAGGTAGAAGCCTTTGTTGTGCTTGGCGGCAATTTCCTTGAGTGAGGCTTTGCTGTAACCGAGGTCTTCAGGACTGAGTTCCGGAGAGATAAGGAAGACGATGCCAAGGTCGCGGTCAGCTTCGGCGATTTCGGAGGCACGGCGACGGCACTCCAAAGCAGCGGCATAACATTTCCCCATCGTTTTATAATCTTCAGCCGCAGCGCAGAGTTTGGCTAAGTCCTCATATTTATCGGCATAATTCGACTCCCACACCTTGATAGATACATTGTTATCAATGCTGAAGTAATTAATTGCAGCATAGATACGAGCCTTACAGGTACGTTCGTCGATGTTGATTTGCTGCTGGGCATTGATGCGCTGGCGCAATTGTTTGGCTGCACGGGTGATGTTACGTTCGTACTCGTATATCTCAGCAGCCCACTGGAGCTGCTTTAGGAAAAGCTGTACGTCGGCAGGAATTCCATCACACTTCCCGGTAGTGAGGAAAGAGGATATCAGGTCTGGGTGTATCTTGTCAAGAGTGTCGAGTTGAGTCATATTCCAAAGAGTTGATTTCTAAGGTCTTTTACTGTTCTTTCTTTTTTCCGGGTTTCGAGAGTTTCGATGGCGGAGACATCGCCGGCTTCGGCTTTTTTGGCGAGCTCGGCATCTATGTTGTACTCACCAAGGGCACATCCGTTGCGGTAGGCATCGTTGTACACATCACCAGGAAGGGTAAGACGAATGGTAAGGGCTACCTTCTCTTTACCTCGGAGTCCGAGAAGAGAGCAAATGCGATGGGGAGTGTATCCCAGTGCGCCGAAGGTGCGCACTTGAGATACATACTCGTCACCGATAAGGATTGCCTTATCTACGTCGGAGGTTGGGGTGAGTTCCTGTTTCATTGTTTTCTATATCATTTATGAATTTGTATATCTGATATATAACTTGAGGCACCATAGCATTCCCATAGGCTTTTATAGCCTCAGTTCTCCACCGATTGTAGACACTTCTTCGCTGGGTATAGCTGACTCCTTTAAAAATGGCATCAATATCCAGCAGGTTGGAAATCCCATCATCTCCTCCACAAATAGGGGGTTGAGTTGGGAAGTTTTGCCAGTACCGTAATCCGCATGTATTTCCCCACGCAGACTTGCCCGTTGAAACGAACTGTTTTTCCTGGTTGAACCTCCCTTCCAATCTGTCGCCATAGGTGTATTCATCAAATGGAACAGTCTCCCGAGTCCTACACTCCCGTTCGAACCGTTCTGGTTCACTTTTCTTGGTGTTCCATTCTTGGTTAGAATAAAGTGGTCGTTCCGTCCAATCACAGCCCCAATTGAACTGTCTACTGCTTGAGGAGTAGGAAGAAGTCCCCCATATACCAATTGGCTCAGCAGGCTGTTGTATGTTGTTCCGTTCCGATATCCCTTCTTCATGGCTCTCTCCTTCATGCTTTCCGGGGACTCGCAATGTTGAACAGTTGTCGGAGTTTGCAATAAATTCATACGGATATATTCCGATATTCCTTTCTGCTTGCTGTTCGGACCTCTCTTTTTGTAGTCGGAAGCTGTTATTGTTGGCAATAAACCAGACTCTGTCTCTCCTATGGGGGGCACCGACGGCACAAGCCGGAATAACCATCGGTTGGACAGTATATCCTTCGGCTTCAAGATCCTTGCAGATTGTCTCGACGACATACTCTTGTCCCTGTTCTCTCTCTTTTCCCGAAGAAGATTTGCTTTCCAAATCAACCTCCTTGCCGGGTTGTACCATTGAGAGGATTCCAGCAACATTTTCACCAATAATCCAAGGTGGCTTGATTTCTCGTATGGCACGTTTAAATTCTGGCCAGAGATAACGGTTATCTTCCGCTCCCTTTCTTCGTCCGGCCACACTGAATGGTTGACAGGGGAATCCACCGGTAAGGACATCAATTTTTCCTTGCCACTCTCTAAAATCTGTTTTTGTGATATCATCATAACTTTTTGAATTACAGAACCAATAATTAAGTACTTGCTTACAAAATGGGTTAATTTCACAATGAAATGCATTTTCCCAACCCAACCAATGAGCCGCCAGTTCTGGCGCACCTATTCCACTAAAAAGCGATGCATGTCTCATTGTAATATCTTGTTTTTAGCTGCTAAAATATCAGCGGTTTCCTCAGCATTTAATAACTGTCCAGCTCTTACTAACCGTAGCGGCTGAGATGGAAACATATTCTGGTATCTTAAGATTGTGGCAGTGACATAACGCGGATCGATTTCCATTGCGTGGCAGATGCGGTCAATCTGTTGGCAGGCCATGAGTGTTGATCCGGATCCGGAGAAGAGGTCAACAACAATCTGACCGGGAGTGCTGGAGTTGGATATCGGATAAGCCATGAGAGCAATAGGCTTCATTGTTGGATGAAGACTGGAGCGTTGTGGCTTATCGAAGTTCCAGACGGTGGTCTGTTTACGATCGGAGTTCCATTGATGGCCGGCACCTGGTCTCCAACCATAGAGGCAGGGTTCGTGTTGCCATTGGTAGTCTTGGCGTCCCATTACCATTGTGTTTTTTACCCAGATGCAGCATTGGGCAATTTTGAAACCAGCTTTCCGAAGAGAGGCACGGAAGTTCTCACCTTCGCTGTCGGCGTGGAAGATGTAGTAGGAACCGCCAGGCTTGAGGATGGCAAACATGATGGAGAACACCTGCTTGAGGAAGGTGGCGAAGAGGTCATTTTCCATCGAGTCATTTTGGATGGTGAGTTCGTCTTCAGTGCCGCCTTCATAGTTGACGTTGTAGGGCGGATCGGTGACGCATAAGTCAGCATGCTGGTCGTTCATCAGCGCGGAGACATCGGATTTGGAACGGCAATCGCCGCACATCAAGCGATGATTACCAAGTAGCCATATATCGCCAGGTTGGGCGAAGATTGCGGTGGTATCTTCATCTGAAGGAACAGTGAAGTCAACTTCATCTTCAATAACTGCATCGGATTCGTGTTCCTGGGCGAATAAGGGGGAGGTTTGGCCGAAGTCGATGGCTTTGACTTCATAGCCAAGGTTGAAGCGTTGGAGGGTATCGGAGTCGATATTGTACTTCTTGAATAAGAGGGTGTCCGGATTCTTGGTGGCGAACTCGGAGTTGTAGGCGGCGATTTCTTCGACAGCTTCTTTTTTGTCGGCGGCGAAGATGGGTTCGTAGGGAATATCAGGGATAGTGAAGCCAGCCTTCCTGAGTGCAATCAGTGCTTTGCGACGTTGATGAGCATCGATGATCCAGAGTTTTCCGTCAGGATCCTTCCAGGCTTTGAATGCGTACTTGAAACCACGGGTGATGATGAGCATCTGTAGTTTCGATAACTTATCAGGATCCGACTTTTTAAAGTCTTCCTGAAGCTCCAAGAATGAATCCAGCGGGGCGGTTGGTAAACCACCCAAATTAAATACTTCTATTAGCTTTTCCATTTTACTTTGAATTAAAATCTTGCAATATTGCTTTGAATAAGGCCTCACGTTCACGATGGCGACGGAGGTTCTCTTTATCCTGAATGCGCCGAGTCTGCCGATCGGCTCGCTTCAGGTAAGATTCGTATCTGCGGATGTTGTCTGCTACATTCTTGTGCAAGCGTAGGAACTCATGCGGATCCGTCTTCAGTAGCTTCGTCAGTTGCGCTCTCTCTGACTGATGAGTTATGAGCGGATGAATGTAGAGGAACTTCCCAGTGTCGTTGAACGATTGCAGCTCGTCGAAGGCTTGTAAGTTCCGGATCCGGAGTTCCACCATGTCCATGATGTCACGCTTGACCGGATTCTTATCCAGGCGTTCGTCGAGCTGCTTCATTTGCTTCCAGGTAACCACACGGTCATTGTAGATGAGTGTGGCTATTTGGACTTGCGGGTCGAAGAGGTTGTCCCAGTCGATTTGCGGGTACTCCTCGTGCTTTTGGATTTTGCCGGAGCTGCTACCGCCTGCTCTTTTTTTTTCTCAGTTTCCAGAGCTTGTTCGGCTTCTTCAGCACGAGTTTCGGCTTCTTCTTGGGCTTCTTCCGCTTCTTCGGCACGCTGTTCAGCTTCATCGGCTCTTTCTTCGGCTTCTTCGAGGGATTGCTCCAGTTCTTCTATTTTTTCAGATGCTGGAGAATTTGTGGTATCGGTACTGGTAGTCTCATTAGTAGCAGGGATGCCATTATCAGTAGTAGTTTCACTGACCGGAGGAGTTTCGCCGCCAGTACCGGAAGTTTCATCAGTGGCAGTGGTGTCATTGTCAGTGGCAGTAATTGCGTTGGCTGAAGGAGTTTCGCTACCGGTACCGGGAACTTCTGCAACGGCCTTCAGTTCATCTAACTTCTGACGACGGAAGGCGCGAATGTTTTCCCTGGTGGTATGATCCAGCAAAGAATAGAGGATTTCATCTGCGTACCTTTTCGGATCGCGAGCATAAGTTCTCAACTGAGGAAGCCAGGGACACCCCTTTCGCAATAATTCAAGGTCATATATTGCAGCATCCGGATTGCGCAGGGCATTGAAGTGGAGTTTCTTTTCTTTGAAATTGTACATAGCTGTAGGATTTAAAGAAACAAGCTAACGCAACTGAATTTAGACCAGCAGGTTAGCTTGTTAATGATGATTTTTAAGCTGTCTGGATACGAGTACCCTGGACTTCGACAAGCGTGGACGGGTCCATGACACGGAGCGTGATGGAAGAGCCGGCCTTGGCTGTCCAGGTGGCACCATCCTCCAAAGTAAATGCTGCGCCATCGGCAATGGTAGCAGCCTTGTCGGTACCGGTACCTTCGAGAGTAATGTAGCGACCTTTATCGTTGGCTGTGAGACCTGATATCGCATTGATGGCGTAAGTTGCTGCTGATCCGTTCGGGATTTCGTACCGGTTGTTTTGAGGAGATATGGCCAAGGTTGTGGAGTCAACCGTATGTTTGGCGGCAGGAACGCGGATGATATCACCAGCGTATTTGTAATATTGGTCTATGCTGGTGCGCTTGAATGTAAAGGTTACATAACGGCCATCCTTATCATTCTTGGATTCATAAGAGGATAGCACCATCGGCCGGTCGTAATTGCCGAGAATATACCATTGGTCCTCTCCCACTTCCTTAAATATGATGATGAACTTACCACCGGCATGTTCTTCAATAAAGGTGAGAAGCTGATCGCGCATGCCTCCCATAATCATTACAAAATTGTTTTCTCCGCTGGTGGTGATATCACCTTTCTCCCCTGTTGATGTATATGTGGGAATATCGTGGGCCTCGAAATACTTCATGTATTGTCCAGCTTTCATCGGCAATGTACCGACCTCCCGATTTGAATTAGGCTTCGGAAAAGCTACATCGGGATTGATTTGGGATATTTCAATCAAATAGGCCTTATATGCTATATTCGAGCCGTGAGTCTGGCGGTCAGAAACATCGCCAACGTCACCGATGACCATCATAGCGGCAAATGAGGTACCGGCAAATCCGGTGAGACAAAAGGAAGAGGATGCAGGATCCAGGAGCATGCCAATGACGAAGGTAAATGCGACCAGTGTCATCAGTGAGAGAAAGAAGCGGACCTGCATATTGCGGGCAGCTTGGTTTCCTTTACGAAAAGGATTTGAAATTTTTCTTGCTTTCATATTTAAATAAAATGATGGGTTAAAAGAAAGGGCGGGCTACTAAACCCGCCCCAGTCACCTAAAAACAATTAACTACCAGACTAACAAAGATTATCTTACGCCGGGAATATTGGGCTGCAGTGCGGCATTGACCTTACGGACACCACCGACCTGACGCTCAAGTTCCAGGAAGTTTCCGGAGCTGTTCAAAATCACCATGATGTAATCACCTACCTTAGTAGGAGCATAAGCTGCTGTGATATCAGCAAACTTGTCAGACTTTGCGATGGTGGTCGCATTCTCAGTTGCTCCGCACTCAATGATGTAAGCTACACCGGCCTTGGCATTAGTGATGTCAGTAATGGCTTTTGCTTCAGTGTTGGCTGCAGTAATCTGCCAGAAGCCTTTGGAAGCATCTACAGTGGTGGCATCAGCTGCCATGTCAACGGCGGGTTTATTCATGAATATTTGCTGCCATTCATAGTTGTTTGCTTTCAGTTTATCCAGACTATCGAAACGGCGGCCAGTGAATGATGCTGCACAACCTTCTTTCCAGGTAGACCATGCCTTGATGAGTTCCATGTCTTCCTTGACTTTGATAGACATCATTTCGCCTGGTATATATTCCAGGAACTGGAGATTTCCAGGAACGTCCATGAACATGAGGGGAAGCTGGCCAAGATACGGAAGCCATACAATGCGGACACTCGTATCAGGAACAACGTTCTTGTAGCTGTCCGGTCCGGTGAAGTCAATATCCTTGCCATATTTGGCGCGAACATTCTTGATCCACCAAGGCTGATGAGTTTTGTTCAGATACAGAACATGGTTGTCGATTTCCATGTCTTCCGTGCAGGAAGTGATGATGTCGGCAACGAAATCCTGAACGGCATCCAGCATATCGGCATCGGTATAACCGCGATATGCACTGTCGTCATGAGGAAGAATCTTAAACTCATGCACGTAGCGGATCAGAGTGTGGATGATACCTGTGGAAGCATTCAGATAGCTGCCAGCGACTCCGGTTTCGGGTTTCACATAAATACCACGCATACGGCGTTTGTTCTGCTCTACCTGTGCGGTTTCCAGAGAGTTCAGTATACAGAACTCAATCATATTCCACTTAATCGGATCGGAACCTTCTTTGTTCAAGTAGCCGATATACATACGCTCCAGTTCTTTCATCGGTCCGAACTTGAGTTTGATCATGGCGTCGTCCACATGGCCCATCTCGTTCTCGAGCTTCATGTCACCCTTCCAGATTTCACCCTGCTGGTAGGCCTGGGAAACTTCGGAGAAGAAGGCGTTGAATACGAGGTCATGGTCCTGGATACCGTAGCGTACCGGGAAGTACTGGGTGAGGTCGCGTTTCGCGAGGACACGCGCAATCAAGGCATCCTGGCGAAGAACAACATATTGGTCGCCAACTCCGGCAGTGTTAACACCTTCGTAGTTGGTTCCGAACTCACCGGCTGCCAAACGCTTGGCGTCGAGCATGCCATTGGCGTGCAGGTAAGCGTAGCGTTTCTGCAGAGAGCGAGAGAAAGCAACGGCTTGCTTGCGGAAGGCAACTCCTTCAGTTTCCTCATCCCAACTGCCAAGTCCTGCAGCTGCTGCCGGATTGATGGTGATTTGATTCCAGCGTTCGCTCATGGAGAACATGGGGTTCTCGATGCCAAATAGGAACTTGGCACGATCTGCCGGGCCGGTGAAAGTGGCAGTGGTGGCGGTGACGGTCTGAATGGGACGGTCTTCGTTGGCACGGTTTTCCATTGTGGAAATCAGCCCTTGGACAGCTTGAGCAAGTTGTACCATACCTTCGCCTGTTGCTTGAGTAGTTTCAGTGGGCTTTTCTTCTCCAGTAGCAGTATTCTCGGGATTGACAATACTATCAAGAATACCTTGTACCTGGTTCATCTGCTCCTGAGTTATCGGAGCTGCAGTATCGGTGGCTTGTGCAGCCATGTCAGCGGCCAAATCTTCTTGGAGAGTTGATTGATACTCTTTTTGATAAGTATCGACAAGCTGCTTCCATTCTTCATCACTCAGATTGTTGGCTTTAGCTTTGTCCAGCAGCTTCAACTTCTGCAGGACGGTTTGAATTCTTTCTTTAATATTCATGTGAATGAAAAAAGTTAAGTTATAAATAGTTGAGAGCGTTCTTTTTGATAGTTTCCAAATTCGTGTAATTTCGTCCAAGGTCTACGGCCTTGGCAACGGCTTCGAGGAAGGTCATGGAGCCATCGATGAGTTTCTTTTCGATGGCATGAGGAGTATCGAACGTTTCGCCCCGGAAGACAGGATCGTCTTCCGGGAGCTCACTCAGTTCCGGACGGCTTGCGCGTACTTCATTTAGGAACTGCTCAGTGAGCGGGTTCAATACATCTTCGACGTATTGCTTCGGATTGCCGGCACGCAAGTCGTCATACTTTTTATTCTTAAGGTCTGATTTATCAGCGGTTTCCCTAATGATTTTAATACCGAGCTTCTCGTAATAGCCACTAAAGTCATAGGTCTCGATCATGGTACCAATGCAGCCGATGACATCGTTGGCTGTAAGTGCGGCAATTACGTTGGAGTGGCAGGTGATGTAATAGCAGGCAGAACAATTGCATTGTTCGACAAGGCTTATTATGGGTTTGCTCAACGAACGCATGGTTTCACTGAGTCTATCAAGATACCAGGCTTCTCCACCTGGAGAGTTGGCATGGATGAAGTGGCAGGAAATGGCCGGGTTGGCTTCGGCATCCAGGATATCTCGCTCAAATTGCTTGGAAGAAAAATACCAGCGGCTGTCGGCGGTGATAAATCCCCAAATGCGATGGTAGGCAATGCTACCTTCGGGAAGTTCATCGGATGAGAAGTCACTGGTAAGGGTTACTCCCTGAAACTCGGAAAGAGCATGCAGTTGCTGCTGAATTTTAGCGAGGGCCTTATCTGCCAAATCCTTATATGTAGGCGGATCATCGTCGAAGAAGAAAGCTGATGGTGTAGGCGAGTCATTTACTATCAAAGGAAAAGCATCCATCATGGCAGAAGAAAGGCCTTCTGCCGTGATGAGAAGCTGGTGAGTATTTGATAAAAGAAGCTGGCGGAGAAAAGTTCTGTTCATTGCATATCTTTTCAGCGAAGATAGGCAGCTTACAGAAGGGGGTGAAGGACGCTACTGGAGCGGGGATTTGAGCATCTTACACTCGATTTTCAGAGTAGCGGAGTTCAGATTCGGGGAAATGGAGACGATGGCCGGTATCTTATTGTCTCCGATGTTGAACTTCCGGTACCGGGTATCCCTGAATTCAATGATAGCAAATTTGCCTGAAGAAAAATCACGAATTACGTCTACAGGAGGAAGATCGACAGTGATATCTTTGTTGCAGTTAAAGCATCGGCCGGCTTCGGAATCTTCCGGTACCGGAGCAAAAGTAAATTCATCGGCAGTGAAACGATAGATATCCTGACGCATCTTGGCGATAGGATATACATTGATTTGGATAGATAGTTCTCTCATTGCGATTATATTTATTTGATATTCAATAAGTTCGCCACGCATAGGACATTTTGTCCGCCATTTTGGGACAAAAAGCATAGTTTGGTCGGTGATTTTTTAGCTCTTTTTTAACTTCTTTTTATAGTCCCGACGCCTTTTTCTCTTTCGAATGTTTTCTCGCCACCGATAGAAGTTTTTTAGCAAAGCATCTTCAGTAATGCTGTCAATGCAATAGGAACAAAGGAATTTATGAACGATATCAAGATTGTTAAGTTCATGGCCGTTCAAATCATTCTCATCCATAGCGGTATGAAGATCACGGTTGAACATACGGCGTACTTCATTCTCTATGACCTTGGCAGCACGTGGGGATAGGTAGTTATAGACTTGTGGATCCTTCCCTATTCGCCTGTCCGGAAGAATAATGGTGAGATTGCCATTATCAACCGGAGATTGATTCTGATGACGACGGGCCATCAGGGTCCAAATAGCGTGATACAAATCTGTATTGTCAGGAATTCTAATGGGTTCATCTGCGCCATTGTTATATTTTCCACGCAGATATTCAGCAAGGTAAGGTGTAATCATAATGCTCGTTGTAATCATGGCTGTTTCCTCTAAAGATATTTTTGAAATAGTTTTTGTTCATTTTCGCGTCCTACCGTCCAACAGTCCAACAGGATTATTAAAGTTACTGATTATTATTTAGTTATGCAAATTTACCAAGAAGAAAATACTGTTGGATGGTGTCCAACACGTCCAACAAATGGCCTTTTTGGCTGTTTTTGTTGGACGGCGACTGTTGGACGGTTGAAAATCGTCAATCCAACACGTCCAACAGCGTCCAACAAGACAACGGTTATATAGTATATATATATAATTAAAAACAATATATATACTACTATACAACAGCGAGTTACATTTTAAAATGTTTTTCATTGTTGGACTGTTGGACGGTTGGATGGTATTTATGAAAAGTTTTCCTTTCAAAACTCGCTCTATTTGCTCTCTTTTTTGCTTCAGGGGGTACGGGGGATTTAACTGTAGGTTAATAGAACAATATGGATAGAAGAATGAGGCGCGAAATGTCCGTAAATCAGAACAGAAAAAGCAATTATTCCCGATGGGGTGGCCACCGGGAATAATGCGTTGCAGGAATAGAGATACTTCAGATACCATCAGAATTCGATGTCTTGAGGTGCACCGGCCATTCCGATAGGGTCGTTGTCCGGATTGGGAGTGGTTGATTCTTTTGTCAGAGAACGCTTAAGGTCTATACCATAAAGTTCTCTGAAAATTTCGTAGTTTAATGCTATACAGCTTGAATTAGCGCCTTGTTTTTCGACTTTCCTTACCATATTATTATCAATTTTAATATCGACGCCGGTTTCATTGGGAATGTCTTCCTCAAATCCGCCTCGGGGAACTTCGACTACTTCGTTCCAGGTGAATCGCCGTGCATGAATGAAACCAATGTAACTCGGGTTTGAGCGAAGGTTCTGCTCGATGGTGGACTGCGTCGATTCTTCTTGGCTGTAGGAAGAGCGGGCAAACTGAGTGTAGATATTACTAACACGCAGGAAGAGCACTCGATTACCTGCAGGAACCGGTACCTCTCTCTTATCTCCTCCTGGAAGTTTGATGGTAAGTTTGTCCGGAGTATCAATAGCGAAATCACGTCCCTCACGGATGGCCTTGGAGTCTATCATGACATCCATAGCCTTGAAGAAGGTGGCCAACTTGTCTGTCTTGCTGATGAGTTCTACTTGGAATTTAATTTTATTACAAGCGATTTTGAAAAAATCTTTGTAGGAAAATGGAAGTTTCATATCTGTATAATTTTCGATTAAGTTGCATGTTGCTAAAAATAATGAAGCTGTTTTCATGAGACGGTCTATTTCTCCAGCATTAGGAAGGGCACTTTTTAGTTCATCGTAGGCTTTTTGCTTGAGTACCCGGAAATGCTCCATAAACAATGGACGGAGTTTGAGAATATCAAAAAGAACGTTAGAAAGGCCTATCTTGGCCGGATCCTCAATCTCTTTCAAAGTATTAAATAGTTCAACTTCTTCCGGAGTTCGATTTTTTGGTTTAGGTACCTCACAAACTATGATACGGGACATCAAGGCATTGTCATCACGTTGAGGAGTCTCCTGACCGCATATTATAACCGGTGCATATACCTTATCGTTCTCTATTTCTTTTCCGGAGACACCTTTTCGCTTCTGACGGCCATCACCGTCGTAAACGATACCTTTCAGTGCCTGAAACTTTTGATCTGAGATATCTTTATTATTGTATTCGTCGAGCACTACCGGTACATCTCTGAAGGTGCTCATCAGTGTGGACATGGCAGCATCAGTACCAATGTTCAAGTTGAAAATGGGGATTTTCGGAGAAATGAAAAGGGAACGGATGGAGATTGCGATCTGAGTCTTACCGGAGGACATCGGCCCCATGAAGAAGGGAGCAGTAAACAAGCGGTCAATACAGTGAATGTTGCTACGGAAAGCGCACATAATGGCAAAAAGGACGGCCCATTTACCATTATCGTTAATCTTGTAGACATCGTTCATCAGGGAAGCCCATTGCTCAAAAGTGCACCTTTTCTCTAACGGTATTTCCTTATAAACGAGCTGGGATATTAGCTCGTACTTGTCGGACTGACGTCCGGATCCGGCATATATCGTAGAAAATGCTGGTAGATAGTAATTCTTTTTATTGTGAGTAACAACTCCGAGCTCGTTAACCGGGTCGAAGCGAGGAACACCGTCGATGGTGTGGAAGATGCCATTGGCAAAGGCGAAGAACATATTGTCTTCGCGACGGGAAAGGCCGTCCTCCTGCTGATTTCCGTAAGTAGTGACTTCGGTGCAGGTTACAAAATGTCTACTCATATATTCACGTATTTTAGTCCAGTGCTTTTCCTCTCCGTTTGTGAAGTTAACCGCTTCGAGCATGATAAGCTCTTCTTCAATGGTAGCCTTCTTAAGTAAAGCCTTGGAGGAGATTTCAATGTATAATGGATTTTTATAGTAACGCCGGGTTATCTTGAGTACACGTTTATTGGCCTCTTTGTCATCTGAATAGATATGTAACAGAGGAGTAAGATAGAAATCGCCTACCAGAGTATGCCCGGATTTATCATTTTTGAAAATGTAACATACAGGTTCATGGTCTTTGTTTATTTTGGGATAGTAGCCGCATTGATGGAACATCTCCATGTATTCCGGATTTTCACTGACATAGGAAGGCAGTTCTTCCGGGTTATACTCTTCTTCGAAGTCATCATCAGAACGTTGAGCGTTGATGGCCATACGGGACTTCCGTTTGGCGAGATAGGGTTTCAAGATCTCGGTCAATGCAGTCTTAGTTAGACCAAGAGCGTTGTAGAAATAGGAATAGTTAACGATGCGAACGGAGTCATCAGCATAGCTGATAAGCTCTGCGCATCGTTCAACAAATGGCGAATGCTCTCCTTTGAACTTGGAAAAAAAGAACATGTGAGCACGTACATAGTATTTTGCAAAGTTGAAAGACTGGGTATACCCTTCTTCTTCGCTCTCCTCTTCGTATTCTTCATCTTCCTCCTCATCCTCGTCGGGATCATTGCCTGAAACTTTCTCTTTCTTCGTGGATTCGATTTCCACTTCTACTGTAATATTCGTAATGCCGGCGCGGTATACTGCGGCCAATGCAGCCAGATAGGGGGATTCTTCGCCACTCTTTTCTATGGAAAGTCCGCTTTCGTCTGTAGTAAAGAACTGGCTGGCCTGGCGAAGAAGCTGGATATCTGTAATACTGGGTATTCCGTGAATATAAATAATAGGTGCATCTCCATAGAGTGTGATGAATTCCTGATAATCGGAAGTGATGGTACAGGGTTCACCATTACAGCGAGTTTCAGCAATCATTTCAATGCCATAGATACCTGGCTTCATTTGCGACTCTTTTTTTAATGAAGCCGTTTTTATCTGTCGGAGAATGCTATTAACCTTGCGCTGGATGACTTCAGTATTGGTGCCAAAAATGCTGGCTATTGCTTCGATGCATTTGAGAAGAAGTGTTTCTGAGGGAATAACTGAGGTTAGCGTGCAGAGTTGCTTTAGGGCTTCTTCTTCTTTATTGGGGTCTTCGCCGGGATTTTTGCCTCGCAAGGAAATGGCGAAGTACTGAACGAAGTTCTGTTCACGGTTCATGAGCCACTTTCCAGTATCGAGTTTGTATTCCTGTGCAATATTATCCGGGTCTTTACCCTCGGGAAGCGGAATGGCACTTACTTCGAAGCCAGCACGAAGGAATGCTTCACAATTGACAAGCGAGGCTTTGAGTCCTGCAGCATCGGAATCGTAGATTAGAATTACCCGGCGGGTGAAGCGGCCAAGTAACTGGATCTGTTCTGGAGTAAGTGCTGTTCCACTGGTGGCAACTACATTACAGACACCAACGGCACTTAGGGAAAGAACATCGAACTGACCCTCGACTACATAAGCACGGTCATATCGGGCAATGGCAGTACGTGCCTGGTATAGGCCAAATAGCTGAGTACCTTTTTTAAATAAAGGGGTATCACCGGTGTTGATGTACTTCCCAGAATTAGGCTGGGTAGTGAGCCAGCGTCCGGTGAAGCCATTTATATTCCCTTTGACGTCGAAGAAGGGGAACATGATGCGGTCTTTAAAAGTATCGAAAGTGAAACCTTTATCGCTTTCTTTTAAAATATCGACCTCGACCAGCTTCCGCTCAGAGAAACCTGCAGCAAGCATTTCCTTCTTAGCAAGGTTGCCTTCTGGAGCATAACCTATTCGGAAGTCTTTAATAACTTTATCTGTCAGGTTGAATCCTCTTTCGTGAAGGTAGAGCTGTGCTTCTGGAAGATGTTTTTCGAAGAAAGCGACAGCACCTTTCATTGCAATGCGCTGCGCCTCGCGCTCGCGATTTTTTGCGGCTTCTTCATCGGTCAATACAGGTTTAGGAACCTCTATCCCTACCCTATGCCCCAGCCAGCTAACAGCCTCGTAGAATGACATATTCTCGTGCTCCTGGAGGAACTCGATAACGTCTCCACCTTTTCCACAAACAAAGCACTTGAAACTTTGTCGTGAAGAGCTGACGGTCATGGATGGGGTTCGGTCGGGGTGAAATGGGCAAATCCCCAGATAGTTAATACCTCTCTTTCTTAGGGTGACGAATTCACCGATGACATCTACAATGTCATTAGCATCCTTAATTCGATCTCGTAGTTCGTTATCAATCATTATTTTCTTCCTCAAATATACAGAGTTGACGTGCTTCGAACGCTTCTTGCATCGTGACGCCGAAGTAATTAGATAGCGCGATATACTCTTGCTGATTAATATTCTTGCGTCCGTGGAAAATATCCCACCAGCGCATTTGATTAATGCCAACTTCACGATAAAAAGTGCGGGTTGGCATGAAGTTCTCCGGATGCCGGAATTTAATCCGGAGCATCTCTTGTATCAAGTTTCTTTTGACCGTCTGGCCGACAACAATATGTTTTCGATGCATATACAATTGTATGGCCAGAGGCGAACGCCCCAGTGACTCAGACATCTGCTCTGGAGTCATTTTATTGGCGTTGTCTCTTACGAACTTGTCTTCGTGAGGTTTCCACCTTCCATTGTTCATAGCTTTCTTTCCTCCATATTTGGGTATAACTGTTGTTAAATTCGTATTCTGGGTGTTTTTCTATATAGTAGCAGCAGAGCTTAATGAAAAGTTCCTGCTGATTCGGAATAATCTTTTCTTCGATATCGAAGTAACGCATGACCTTAAGCTTCTCAAGAACACTGTAAACCCTACGTTCGAAGTCAAGAAAGGCATCTGTACCCATCTCGGCCATGAAGTGGTCTATCTCATTAAGGTTATTTAGGCGGTACTGTCTCAGGTCGCTCATTTGCTTCAATTTTAAGAAGTTGATGTTCAATGCACATGAAGGTCTGGAATGCTATAGATTCCAGTTCCTTTTCACGGGGATTCCTGTAGGTGGATAATATGGAAAGAATAGATGATAGTTCCTGGAAGGTGATATCATGAAATCCGTATATTCCACGGGAATCTTTATCTAAATACATACTCATTGCTTTGTCATTTTTTGCTGTTCTTCGATACTTCGAAGCGGAAGATCGTATTTTCGTTGCCGTTTGGAAGAGTACATGGAAAAACATTGGCCGGCATCGTTCCATCGGAGTTTCTTCCATCTGACAATCGTTTTTCGCTCTCCATCGATGGTGACTCTCTTGGCTATTGGAACTTTACCATATATTTTGCAGACGGAACGTTTCTTAAGGAATATATGGTCTAATTTATAGGAGCAGGCGTTCATGGCGAGCTCAAAAATTGTGGTATTGTACATAGTGGAATTATTTATTAATTGTTATTAGTTATACTGCTCTTTCTTTTTCATTCCACGGGTTAAAGTCTTCCTCTATGGGGATTTCTTCTTCGTGATAATGCTTCATATTTAAATTGTTATTAGCATATTTCTACCGGATCGTCTGCAAATGACAACTGATCACCTATAATTTTCTCAATTGTACCTTTAGGTAGTGTGATACCATAGTCGCTATCATCTACTTCTTCACAATGATGCCCAGCTGAAAAATCATGCGGATCATCATAAACAAGTTCCTCTCTTGTACAATTAACCTTCCATGTATCTTCTACTCTGTCATAAGTAGGGAGATCATTAAATACTAATTCCTCCCCATTTCTGTTTACTGCTAAAAATGCCATAAATGTTCCTTTCTATCTTGATTTGAATGATTCCTTTACTCGTTTCAATGCTTCTATCAAATTATCGACCTGTTCTTCTGTAAAGAAGTCCACATACGCTTCTGTACAATCTTCGAATGGTTCATCTTCGGTATCGTATATTTGCATTTGAGCACTGGACGGGAACATAATGTTCTCTGATTTTGTATAGCCCAATAGTGCTATATGTTTGGCAAAGCCAACACGTACTATTTCTTTTACTTCTTTACTCATACCTTATTTAATTATAAATTAAATTCTATATTTGTCGAATAACTTTTTAAGTTCTTCCTCAAATTCAGCCTCTTGTTCTCTGGATATATAAATCAGAGTTTTGTCATTAACCTTGATTTTTGCTTCATATTCGTCTATTTCTTCCAAAACGAATTCAACACCAATGTTTTCATAAATTGTTCTTGCCATTTTTACTCCTTTCTAATTTGTTATTCGTTAATTCCTAAAGCTTTATTGATTGCTGGATAAACATATTTTATAAGAGCGTCAGACAAATGCAATCCAGCTCTATGAATTTCAATAACCTTCTGTAATGCTTCCAATAATTGAGGAGCAGCATTTATTAGTTTTGCATTAGCTAATGCCTTTTCAACACCCGGAGAATTATCTATGTGCGCAATTAACGATGCACCTTCACCATATTCACTATCTCCCCATATTGTTGCAACCTCTGAATTATGGTCACATTCTAAAGCAGATGTTGTCATTTGCCATCTACCTTTTGTTCCTTTAAATTCTTCCATAAATTTGTTCTTTTCTTTATTGTTTTGATTCATTCGACAATTTCATCTATATCATACCATTCTACATCAGAATTATTCAATCCATAGTAAGCAATAAGCCCTTTATAGTCGATAATTCCATGATATTCAGTTTCAATTGGCTTTTCCAATCCAACCTCTTTAATTGTTATTTTATAGTGTTTATATTCCATACTTTATTATTTCTTCTTATTATTTTGAAATTTCATCAATAGATGATAAAACACTCTCTAACCTTTCCAACTGTTCAGAGTATTTTATAAGAAGATTTTCTTCTCTTTCCGTAGCCTCCCCTCCATTATGAATATCATTATACTTTTCGTACCTTGATTTTACATTCTTATACGCTTTCTGAAAGAACGGAAGCAGTATCCTACATTCCTCTTTGGTCATACAGACCGTTATCTCGTATGGAGATGAATATGATTTTCTTGTACTATCTATGTAACTCATTTCTTATCTATTCTGATTCCATTTTTGGGTTTATCAATACAATTACCGACACCTTTGATTGAGCTGTAATCACCTTTAATTACCTTTACCATTGACTCTAATATATAGCGGTAAGTATTGATGTAGTTAGAATAACCAAAAGAAATCCAGGCGTTGACGAAAGATGCCTTTATTACATTGGTATTTTTAATGCCTCCTTCGTACCAGAAGTAATCACCAGATAGAGCTTTATGTGCTTGAAGGTATATTAAATACATTTCTCCATTATACTCTACGGAGCATTCCCATAAGTAGTAATCATAGTACCGATTACACTCAAATGAGTGGCTTATAATTTTCGCTTTCATAAATCTTCTTCAATAAAAGTATTGGTCGTATTTATAACTCCTGCTGAATCAATAGTTTGACCATCACGAATAAATATTTTATCATACATCAAGGCTTTATAGTTAGACTCCGTCATGTAGAATACACATACACGCCCATCGGCATACAATTTGCATTTCATAAATCCAGTACCTTCCACTGAACCTATTACATCTATTTGCATTGTTCTTTTTCCCATTTTAATAATGTTTATTAAGTTAGTAAATCATCGTGCGGAGCCGGGAATCGAACCCGGATGACCTTGCACCGCTTTATTTAAGATGGTTAACATGCCAGTAAGTTATCATCTCGGGGATGTCTCGAAGGCGAAGCCGGGCTTTAATGTTTTCTCGATGGCGATCAACTGTAAATTTTGAGAGGGACAATTCTGCAGCAATTTCTCCAGAGCGCATATTTCGGGCGATTAATCTGAATACCTCTATTTCTCTATCAGAGAGCTGAGTGTCAAGTTCAGGTTTACATACTACTCCTTCTAATGGACATTCACCACGAAGAGGACATTTTACTTCTTCAAAAACAAAGTAACCGTTAGCGTCAATATCGTGGCTGAATTGGTCGTATTCACCAAAATTGCATCTTATGAATCGATGAACAACGCTATATTCAAAAAATGTCTTATTCATAGTTCTCTTTGAATATAGTTCCATAAGAGCTGTATGAGCCTTGGGATATCGATCACGAATGACTGTCAGCATATAGTCTATGATGTCACGGTCATTTTCTTTTAGAGGATGAGCAGCTTCGTTCACCCCTTTAACAATAACATCTCCTTCAGGAGTATTGTAGAATTCAATATTCGTCAGCATAATACCTTGGGATTTACATCATTTATTATATTATCAATCAGTTTTTTCTCCAATGGCTTGAAAGTGTTATTGCGAAGCTTATAATAAAAGGTAGTATAAGACATCCCACTTTCCCCAAGGATACGGCTTCGGACAGCCTCTTTGGCATCATCTGACAAAGTATCATAGTAGTCTCTAAATGCCATTTTGTTTAAATTCTGTTCTTTTTCCATGCTTAATACAATTTTTAGTGCTATATTTATACTGCAAACATAAAGCATTGTTTGTTCAAATCAAAGTATTATGTTGCTATAATCACATAATAATTGATATTTAGACAAATTATAAATAAGATAGCAAATGTTTAATGCCAAAAAGATAGAAATGTTGATTGAAGCTAATAGGCTGACAAAGAAAGAGTTTTGTAAGAATGTAGATATTTCTTTGCAGACTTTAGATAATACATTGAAGGGGTCAGAAATAGGATCAAGAAAACTTGAGCGTATTGCGGATTTCTTTAAAGTGGCAATTGATTATTTTTATGATAGAGAAATTGAACCGTCGAGCATTAATATTGGACATCATGTGAATGGTACTGGAAATAAAGTCTCTGGTGATATTACATTAAGTGAATGTCAAAAGGAGATTGAGCACCTTACTCAATTGTTGCATGAAAAACAGATTATCATTGATGAGAAGGAAAGGACTATCCAAATATTATTAAATAAAGAAAAAGAATAAGATGGAAAATGGAATTAGTTTCAAAACACCTCAAGAGTCATTTATTGAACTTAAGGGACAGCTTTATTGGGAAAATGATATTGTAGACCTTGAGGCTATTCTTATTATAAATATAGCTCATATTGTTGTTATACGTAAAGATGAGGATAGGGCTTTGATTTATTTAGTCAATGGGCTAAGAATCAAAACAGAAAAACTGTATTATAAAGTCGAAGAGTCACTTCAGGGAAAATGTAACTTTATCGGCAGTGTGTAATAATTGAATAGACAATAATAGACATTTATCGGCAAATATACATATATACAAATTGATAATAGGTTGGCACCCAATCTTTTTTTGTTTGAGTAGTGTTTCCCGCTACCCCGACTAAAGTCTAAAAGACTGAAAACTAATTAATTAAGATGACGTAGAGCTGATGCAATTTGCATCGGCTCTACGTCATTTATAGCAAAAATTGTGTTATTTGACATTCTTTCTATGCTAATAAAGGAGATTTTTTTATAACTATCTTATAACTGATTTTAAACTCAAGTAATGAGAAGGTCCTTGAAAAAACATAAGTTCATCGAAGAAATGGTAATTAATTATATAACTAAAATCTAATATTATGAAATGCTATTGTAGTCAACACTCCCCTAAAGAGGATAATAAATGTTCGAAAACGTTGAGTTTCTCGGATTATAATTCAAACATTATGTTTAAAGACAATCGAATTAGTCATAAAATGCAAAAGGCCAATATAAATAGTATCTGCCAAAGAACTACTGCTATAGATCCTCTTTGCACCCAATTTAAAGAAAATCATATCATAGAAAAGAGCAAGACCCCTAATATATGGGAGTTTACAGCTTGTGCAATAGATAAAGGAGCTCCAAACACTTTGAATTATATTCCAAATAAAGAATCGGTAGTTTATGTAAGGAATATGATAAATGAAGAAATAGTTACTAAAGTACAAGCCGATAAAGAAAAAATACCATACTCGCCAATAAGCATTCATGAAGTAAATCGTGTAAAGGTGCTTTCTAGAGATGATAATCAATTATTTAAAGATGTAAAGTATGCGCCGGGGCTTTCCAGAGATGAATATCCGTATGCATCTACAATTGAAGGTGGAAGTGATGGATACTGGGCGTATGTCCCTGTGCATGAACAATCAGTTCAAGGTGGTAAACTACAAGGATTATATAAGAGGCTACTAAGCAGTGGATCCTCAGAGTTTGATGTTGTTCTAGCATAAAACTCTTCAATATAGAAAGGACAGATAGAATCAACTAATTAAGAAGCTATGAAAGGTGAGCGACAACATACAGACTTTAATGAATATGATGACACCCCGGTAACATGTCCGAGATGTGGTTCTACTCAGATACACGCTGAAAAGATTGCTTATGGTCAATTTCTCAGTAATAAGATATTGATTAGCTGTTTAAAATGCGGTCATCAATTCAGATTAAAGAAACAGCCGATACCTGATAGATTAAGCCTGCATCCTCTTGAAAGGACTAAAGGTCTTTATGTGACGTGTCCCAATTGTGGAAAGCTTTCTGGTACGGCGTGTTATGCATGTCCAAAATGTGGCCGTAAGTTTTTGCAAGAAGACTTTGACAAGGCAAGAAAGATAAAAGGAACAGGTTGTTTTACTGTCATAGTGATTGGGGGGCTGGTTGTTTCCTTGTTATTTATGTAATATAAAATATAATCGCATGGAAGAAAACGCTCTTTTATCACATGAATTAGAGAGGTTAAAACAGCCTGTCAGAAGTGCTAAAAAAGAGTCGTTATTATAACTATCTTATAAAAAGAATAAGCTGCTGATTTTTTAGTAGCTTATTTTTGTATATAGAGACATCCAACAAAATAACTGCCTATAACTGATTTTTGAGATAAAGGTATGATAGCATCAAACTACATTTTTAAATAAAAATCTTTTGTCAGTGCAATATATTCCGGTGTAAATTGATGGTGTTCCACTTCAATACATAAAGTCTCTTCTATGCACTCATGTTCTTCGTGGCTGAATGAAATAAGTACTCTTCGGCTTGGTTTATCCGGTTTGGTGAAGACATGAAGACAACGCGAAGGGTACAACTTGTATTTCCAGGCTGTGTCAATTACTAACTTTTCTGCTTCGGTAGGAATGATAACACATACCCTCCCCTGCTTTTCAAGGAGATTTGCCGAGCGTCGAAAAAGTAACTCATAATTTAGTTCACAGGTATGACGTGCCATATTGCGTTGTTTGTCAGGGCAGTTCAATGCATCAACAAAATATGGTGGATTAGAAACTATCAGATTATATTTACTTTCAGTCCGAAATAGACTGAAATCGTTACAGATAACTTGTATTCGTTTTGTCCACGGAGAACGGGCTACATTCATCTTAGCCTGAGCTGCCGCAGCTTCATCTATTTCTATAGCCGTGATTTGCGACAATGGATATCGCTGTGCTAACATTATCGCTATCAATCCAGTGCCAGTTCCTATGTCGAGGATTTTTTGCGAGTTTTCTGTCTCTGCCCAGGCGCCTAGCAGCACTCCGTCTGTACCTACTTTCATGGCACATTTATCGTGCCATATAGTAAATTGTTTAAACTGAAAATAAGGATTTGACATAGATTGTAGTTGTTAATAGAGAGCAAAAATAGACAAAGTCGGGAATATTACGACAAATTTGGCACCGTTTTTGTCTTTTTATAGATAAAGGTGCTTTATATTAATGAAGAATAGATTAACTTTGCAGGCGCTTTATAAGCCCTGTCAGTATGACATAAACTTAAAAAGAACGAAATGAAGAAAAGACTTTACCTAAAAGATACGGAAGCAAGAGAAGAAGGAAACACTTTTTCAGTGATTGCTGATTTTGAGGGGAATGAAGAACAGTTGATGGATATTGAAGTGAATGAGATACTTCCGATATTACCTTTACGGAATATGGTTTTATTTCCAGGTGTATTTATGCCGGTATCTGTCGGGAGAAAGACTTCCATGAAATTAGTGCGTGAAGCTGAAAAAAAAGGTGCATATATCGGAGTGGTTTGCCAGAAGGTAGCAGAAACGGAGATGCCTTCGTTGGAAGATTTGCATACTATTGGTACGGTAGGTAAGATTATCCGTATCCTGGAAATGCCTGATCAGACTACCACTATTATTCTGCAAGGCGTCAAACGTATGGAATTGGAAGAAATTGTAGATACAACTCCTTATTTGAAAGGGCGCGTAAAAGCATTGGGGGAAGATATTCCTGACAAAAATGATAAGGAATTCCATGCATTGGTGGAAGCTTGCAAGGATCTGACTATAAGATATATCAAATCATCTGATATGTTTCCGCAGGATTCTGCATTTGCCATCAAGAATATTACGAATCCTATGTTCTTGGTGGATTTTATCTGCACGAATCTTCCGCTGAAAAAAGATGAGAAGATTGAATTGCTGCGTATTGATGCATTGCGTGCACGTACTTATCGTTTGTTGGAGATACTGAATCGGGAAGTGCAACTTGCCGAAATCAAGGAGTCCATACAGATGCGTGCACGGGAAGACATTGACCAGCAACAACGTGAATATTTCCTGCAACAGCAGATTAAGACCATTCAAGATGAATTGGGTGGTGGTGGCCAGGAACAGGAAATAGAAGAATTACGCCGTAAAGCAATCGCTACTAAGTGGAGTGCGGAAGTAAGAGACACTTTCATGAAAGAGGTGGATAAACTGGAACGTACACATCCACAATCTCCTGATTATAGTGTGCAACTCAATTATCTGCAAACAATGCTAAGTTTGCCGTGGGGAATATACACTACAGATAATCTGAACTTAGTCAATGCTGAGAAGACTCTGAATAAAGATCATTATGGCTTGGAGAAGGTGAAAGAACGTATTCTGGAGCACTTGGCTGTATTGAAGCTGAAAGGTGATATGAAGTCACCTATTATCTGTTTGTATGGCCCTCCGGGAGTAGGTAAAACCTCTTTGGGGCGTTCTATCGCTGCTGCCCTCAAACGGAAATATATCCGTATGTCATTGGGTGGCGTGCATGATGAAGCAGAGATACGTGGACATCGTAAGACGTACATCGGTGCTATGCCGGGACGTATTATCAAAAGTCTGATCAAGGCTGGCTCATCCAATCCGGTGTTTATCCTGGATGAAATAGATAAGGTGAGTTCAGATCGTCAGGGAGATCCTTCTTCTGCTTTGCTTGAGGTGCTTGATCCGGAACAGAATACAACATTCCATGATAATTTCCTGGATGTAGATTACGATTTATCTAAAGTAATGTTCATTGCTACTGCAAATAATCTGAATACTATCCCTGGACCGTTGCTCGATCGTATGGAGTTGATTGAGGTAAGTGGTTATATCACTGAAGAGAAGATTGAAATAGCCCGTCGCCATCTGGTTCCGAAAGAACTGGAAGCCAACGGTATGAAGAAGAATGATATCAAAATACCAAAGAATACGCTGGAGGCTATTATCGAGTCGTATACCCGTGAAAGTGGTGTACGCGAATTAGAGAAGAAGATAGGTAAAATACTTCGTAAATCGGCACGCCAGTATGCTACGGATGGCTACTTTGCCAAACAGGAAATCAAACCGGGAGATTTGTATGAGTTCCTCGGAGCACCTGAGTATACCCGTGATAAATATCAGGGCAATGAATACGCTGGTGTAGTGACCGGGTTAGCATGGACCGCCGTGGGGGGAGAAATCCTGTTTGTAGAAACTAGTTTGAGCCGCGGAAAAGGTGGGCGTCTGACGTTGACCGGAAATCTGGGTGATGTCATGAAAGAGTCTGCAATGCTGGCCTTGGAATATATCAAGGCACACGCTTCTTTGCTGAATCTGGATGAAGATATTTTTGATAATTGGAATATCCACGTACATGTGCCGGAAGGTGCTATTCCTAAGGACGGCCCCTCGGCAGGTATCACCATGGCCACTTCTCTCGCCTCTGCCCTCACCCAGCGTAAAGTGAAGGCAAATCTTGCTATGACAGGAGAAATAACACTTCGTGGCAAGGTACTTCCCGTGGGTGGTATTAAGGAGAAGATTCTGGCTGCGAAACGTGCCGGCATCAAGAATATTATTCTAAGTGAAGAGAACCGTAAGAATATTGACGAGATACAGGAAATATACCTCAAAGGGTTAACTTTCCATTACGTGAAAGATGTGAAAGAGGTGTTTGCCATTGCGCTGACCAATGAGAAGGTTGCCGATGCCATCGACTTGTCCGTAAAGAAAGAAAAGAAAGCAGAATGACATTCGACTTACAATATACAGACAGTAAAAGTAATGCGCGTGCAGGATTGATAACTACCGATCACGGGCAGATAGAAACTCCTATCTTTATGCCGGTAGGTACCGTAGGAACGGTGAAAGGTGTGCATGTAACCGAACTGAAAGAAGATATTAAGGCGCAAATCATATTAGGGAATACCTATCATCTATATCTGCGTCCGGGATTGGACGTACTGGAAAAAGCCGGAGGACTGCATAAGTTCAACGGCTTTGACCGTCCTATGCTGACAGATAGTGGCGGATTTCAGGTGTTCTCATTATCAGGTATCCGTAAACTACGTGAGGAGGGTGCGGAATTCCGTTCACATATCGACGGTAGTAAACATATCTTCACTCCAGAAAAGGTAATGGATATCGAGCGTACGATTGGTGCAGATATCATGATGGCGTTTGACGAATGTCCTCCAGGAGATTCGGATTATGCGTATGCCAAAAAGTCATTAGGACTCACACATCGTTGGTTGGACCGTTGCATTCACCGTTTCAATGAAACGGAACCGAAGTATGGATACCAGCAGTCTCTCTTTCCTATTGTTCAAGGATGTGTATATCCTGATCTTCGCAAGCAGTCGGCAGAATACGTAGCATCGAAGGGTGCGGATGGCAATGCCATCGGTGGTCTGGCAGTAGGTGAACCTGTAGATAAAATGTATGAGATGATTGAGTTGGTGAATGAAATCTTACCGAAAGATAAGCCACGGTATCTGATGGGTGTAGGTACACCGGTCAATATTTTGGAAGGTATCGAGCGCGGTGTAGACATGTTCGATTGTGTAATGCCAACCCGAAACGGACGCAATGGCATGTTGTTCACCAAAGATGGTATCATCAATATGCGTAATAAGAAATGGGAAACAGACTTCTCGCCTATTGAAGCAGATGGAGCTTCTGCGGTAGATACCTTATATAGTAAGGCGTATCTGCGTCATTTGTTCCATGCACAGGAGTTACTGGCTATGCAAATTGCATCTATTCATAATTTGGCATTTTATCTGTGGCTGGTGGGTGAAGCTCGCAAGCACATCATTGCCGGTGATTTCTCCACATGGAAACCGATGATGGTGAAACGCGTATCGACAAGGTTATGAAAAAACTGAACTGGAACATGAAAGGTATAAAGATGCCGGATAACTGGAAATGGTTGAAGCGGCTCGACTTCTACATTATTAAGAAGTTCCTTGGAACTTATGTGTTTGCCATTGCATTGATTATCTCCATTGCAGTGGTATTCGACTTTAATGAGAAGATGGACAGATTTATGTCACACGAAGCTCCTTGGAAAGCCATAATCTTCGATTATTATCTGAATTTCATTCCTTACTTTGCAAACCTGTTCAGTCCGTTGTTTGTGTTTATTGCGGTTATTTTCTTTACCTCAAAACTGGCTGAGAACTCCGAGATTATTGCGATGTTCTCTACTGGAATGAGTTTTAAGAGGATGCTTCGTCCCTACATGGTGTCAGCAGCTATAATTGCAATAGTAACATTCTTTTTGGGTTCTTATATCATACCCCAAGGTAGTGTGACGCGTATTAACTTTGAAGATAAATATTATAAGCAGCGCAAATCGAATACAGCTCGTAACATTCAGTTGGAAGTAGATTCGGGCGTCATTGCTTATATTGAACGCTTCGAAGATTATAGCAAGACGGGATATCGTTTTTCATTGGATAAGTTTAAAGACAAACAGTTGGTTTCTCATCTTACGGCACGATCTATCACTTATGATACAGCCTCCGTCCATAAATGGATTATAAAGGATTACATGATACGTGAAATGGATGGTATGAAAGAGAACATTGTTAAGGGAGACCGCATCGATAGTACTCTTTTTATGGAACCTGCCGATTTTCTTATTATGAAAAATCAACAGGAAATGATGACCAGTCCACAATTAAGCGAATATATTAGCCGGCAGCGGCAGCGCGGCTTTGCCAATATCAAAGAGTTCGAAATTGAATATCACAAACGCATTGCCATGTCGTTTGCATCATTTATCCTCACATTGATAGGTGTTTCTCTTTCTTCGAAAAAGACTAAAGGGGGAATGGGATTACACTTGGGGATAGGTTTGGCATTGAGCTTTTCATATATTTTGTTCCAGACGATTGCTTCCACTTTTGCAGTGAATGGTAATGTTCCTCCGGTAATTGCTGTATGGATACCGAATATACTCTATGCGTTCATTGCATTTTATCTGTATCAGAAGGCACCGAAATAGAGTAGCCAACTCAACTTAACAAAAATAAGAAGCCCCTCCCGCTCCTTGTGTTACCACAAGTGCAGGAGGGGCTTTTTTGTTGTATCCATTTCCTCTTTTGTCTTTGCTTCTTTTGACTCTAACGATGCTTTTTTCATCACATAAGTTTTAGAAGCAACCCCACTTTCGTCTTACAGGTTCTTTAAATCTTTCATGGCAATGTGCAGTGAAAGCTTAATTCAAGTAAGCTGAAAGTTCTGCAGCAGAGATGTTTTTGGCTATAATTACACCATTATCATCCAGTAAATAGTTAGTAAATCCCCGGCCTAAACGGTACTTTTTAAAGATGCCGGACGACTCGCCTTTAGTTTCCACGAAACAGGTGGGCGTAACTATTTGGTCCTTACGAATGGTTTCCTCGAAGATAGATTGATATTCATCAAATGATACGGAAACCATTTCCACATTATTGTTTGGAGAAGTTGAGTGAAGCGCATTGCTCAAACTTGCGTTTTGCATCCGGGATTGCGCATCATAACTTGCCCAGAAACTGAGTAACACATATTTTCCCTTCATCTTGGAGAGATTTTGAATAGGTTGTTGCTCAGTCGACATAGTTTTGATTTTAAAATCAGGGGCTATGTCACCCACATTTAAACCTCCGGTAGGTTTGTCTTTTTCTACGAAAGAAGTCAAGGAACTAATTAGTAATACAACAAAAATCCATTTTACATGCTTCATGTAAGGCGGTTTTGGTTAATACTGGTTGATTTATAGATGTTTGTCAGACGGTAAAAACAACGTCTTAGCTAACAAATATACAATCAACGTTTACTAAGATTATAGAACCACTCGTTCTAAATCGGCGACAAAGGTATAACTTTATTATTGAAAATCAAGTAAACGGTTGACTTTTTCATGTTATATAACATGTTTTGCATCTCTGGATACCTCTCTGCACAGTATTGATCCGGTGATTTTCGAATATATATTATGTGTTTTTATCATTTGTATCAAGTATGTCCTCAAGAGAAATAGGAAACATTTCATGGATATTACTGTTAAATACATATTTCTATGTTAATTGGTGTATATAGCAGGAATTTTATCTACTTTTGCACCGTGTTACTCATTAATTTAGATAAACAATTTTATATGCAACCGTTGAGCACAGAACTTATTCTTATTCGCGTTACGGGCGAAGATCGTCCGGGATTAACTGCATCCGTTACAGAAATTTTAGCTAAATACGACGCTACTATTCTTGACATTGGTCAGGCGGACATTCATAATACACTGTCATTGGGTATCTTATGCAAGACAGAGGAACAACATTCAGGATTCATTATGAAAGAGTTGCTTTTCAAGGCATCTTCTTTGGGAGTGACGATTCGCTTCTATCCTATTTCGGTGAAAGAATATGAAGATTGGGTCAATATGCAGGGAAAAAATCGCTATATCCTTACTTTACTGGGACGTAAGTTGTCTGCCCGCCAGATCTCCGCAGTCACCCGCATTCTTGCCGAACAGGGGATGAATATTGATGCTATCAAGCGCCTGACGGGACGTATCCCATTGGATGAATGTGATTTACGTACTCGTGCGTGTATCGAATTCTCCGTCCGTGGAACTCCGAAGGATCGCATTGCCATGCAAGAGCAACTGATGAAGCTGGCGAGCGAACTTGAAATGGACTTCTCTTTTCAACTCGATAATATGTATCGTCGTATGCGCCGTCTGATATGTTTCGATATGGACTCCACACTGATTGAGACGGAAGTAATTGACGAATTGGCCATACGTGCCGGTGTAGGAGATGAAGTAAAAGCCATCACCGAACGGGCCATGCGTGGGGAAATAGATTTTACCGAAAGCTTCCGCGAACGCGTAGCCTTACTGAAAGGGTTGGATGAATCTGTAATGCAGGATATAGCGGAACACCTGCCTATAACAGAAGGAGTAGACCGATTGATGTATGTGTTGAAAAAGTACGGCTATAAGATTGCCATTCTTTCCGGTGGTTTCACCTATTTCGGACAATACTTGCAACAAAAATATGGTATTGACTACGTATATGCCAATGAACTGGAAATTGTGGATGGTAAGTTGACTGGACGTTATTTGGGAGATGTTGTAGACGGTAAGCGGAAAGCTGAACTGTTGCGTCTGATTGCACAGGTGGAAAAAGTGGATATTGCTCAAACTATTGCCGTGGGTGATGGAGCCAATGATCTTCCGATGCTGGGTGTTGCCGGTTTGGGTATCGCTTTTCATGCTAAACCCAAAGTGGTTGCCAATGCCAAACAGTCCATCAATACAATCGGGCTCGATGGAGTGCTCTATTTCTTAGGCTTCAAGGACTCATATATCGATTTGCCGAAATGAGCTGAACTATTCCGCAAATATATTTGTTTCATATAATGACATCTATATTTGCGGAACCTCTTAAATATTAATACTATGAAGAGAATACGGAACCTTTTCTATCTCTCTTTGTTTTTGACTGTCCCTGGCCTTCAAGCCGTTGCACAAGAAAAACTTCACGTTAGCCTCCCTGACTCTATAACGACTGTTGGATATGCCACAGGCCTTCGCAAGAACCTTTCAGGACTTGTAGAAAGAATCACCGAAAACCAGATGAATAAAGACCAGATAACCAATCCACTGGATGCAATCCGCGGACGGGTACCGGGTTTGACTATTCTGAAAGGTTCCAACGGACCTGCAGCATTGGATGCTGTCCGCTTGCGTGGTACCACTTCATTGACTACTGGCAATGATCCGTTGATTATTGTAGACGGTGTTTTTGGTGATTTGAGTATGCTTATGTCTATCTATCCGGCGGATATTGAAAGTTTTGTTATCTTGAAAGATGCTTCGGAAACAGCGCAATATGGTTCGCGCGGAGCATCGGGTGTTATTGAAATTACCACTAAAAAAGGTGTTAGTGGGCGTACAAGTGTGAACTATAATGGTAGCTTCGGTATTGCTTCAAGCTATAAAACGGTAAGAATGCTCAATGGAGATGAATTCCGGGCAGTAGCTAAAGAACGTGGCGTTTCTATTCTTGATTTGGGAAACAATACCGATTTTCAGAAGGAAATAGAACAGACAGGGCTGCAACATAATCATCACATTGCCTTCTCCGGTGGAACAAACACCTCCAACTATCGTGTTTCACTTGCTTTGATGAATCGTGAAGGAGTAATTGTCAATGAAAAGTTGCAGAACTTCACATCGAATATGAATATGACGCAGTACATATTCGATAATTTTCTGAAATGTGATCTCGGAATGTTTGGTTCTATACAGAAAGAGCGTAACTTGGTAAATTTACATAAAGTGTTTTATTCGGCTGCTGCATTTAATCCCACTTTCCCTAATCATAAGAATCCGGAAACCGGAAGTTGGGATGGAAGTGTTCTTGCCAGCCAGTTGTCTCATCCGCTGGCATGGATGGATGTGAATGATAAAGACGCTACTTCGCATATTAGTACGCATGCACGGTTGACATTTAATTTGTCTGAAGCATGGAAACTGGCACTGTTTGGTTCCTACACCTATAATGTGATTGAAAATTCACAGTATCTGCCGGTTGCGGTCTGGGCGCAAGGGCAGGCATACAAAGGAACTAAGAAAATGGAATCGTTATTGGGGAACCTGATGTTGTCTTATAAGAAAGAATGGCGGAAGCATTTCTTTGATGTTTTAGGATTGGCGGAAGTGCAAAAAGACCAATATTCGGGATTCTATACCACAGTTACTAATTTCAGTATTGATGGTCTGGGCTATAACAATCTTCAGGGAGGTGCTCTCCGTCCGTGGGAAGGAACTAATTCTTATTATGAAGATCCTCGTCTGGCCTCCTTCATGGGACGTGTGAACTATACATACGATGATCGTTATATACTGACAGTGAATGCCCGTGGAGATGCCTCTTCCAAGTTTGGCAGTAATCATAAATGGGGTTTCTTTCCGGCTGTATCTGTTGCATGGGTAGTCGGCAAGGAAAAGTTTATGGAGAAACTGCCTTTCATTGACAATCTGAAAGTCCGCGCAGGCTATGGTTTGGCAGGTAACCAAAATGGAATTGATTCGTACACCTCGCTGAATCTGATACGCCCGAACGGAGTTGCTCCGGTAGGTTCATCACCTGTGGTCACAATGGACCAATTGAAGAATATGAATCCGGATTTAAAATGGGAAGTGAAACAGACCTTCAATGCCGGTATAGAAATGGCTTTGCTGGGTAACCGGTTGTTACTAACCGCCAACTATTATAATTCCAAGACGAAAGATATGCTCTATCTCTATAATGTAAGTGTACCGCCTTTCACTTACAACACTTTGCTGGCAAACATTGGTTCCATGCGTAATTATGGAACAGAGCTATCCATTGGCATAACTCCATTGAAAACCAAAGATATGGAACTGAATATCAATGCTAACCTGACTTTTCAACAAAACAAATTGCTTTCCCTCGACGGCAACTATCAGGGTGAACATATTTCAGCAACAGAATACAAGAGTCTTGCCGGATTGGATGGTGCCGGATTTCATGGCGGATATAATCATATCGTTTACCAGATTGTAGGTCAGCCGCTGGGGGTATTTTACCTCCCCCATTGCACAGGATTAGTATCCGATGGTAACGGAGGCTATACTTATCAGATTGCTGATTTGAATGGTGGTGGTGTTAGTCTGGAAGATGGTGAAGACCGGTACATAGCAGGTCAGGCAGTTCCAAAAACAATTCTTGGCTCTAATATCAGTTTTCGTTATAAAGATTTTGATGTATCGTTACAGATAAACGGTGCATTCGGACATAAAGTCTATAATGGTACTTCGCTTACTTATATGAATATGAATAGTTTCCCCGACTATAACGTTATGAAGAAAGCGCCTACACGGAATATAAAGGATCAGACAGCTACAGATTATTGGTTGGAAGATGGTGATTATGTGAACTTCGACTATATCACAGTGGGCTGGAATGTTCCATTGAAAAATACCCGTTACCTGCAATCGCTTCGCCTGTCACTGACGGTCAACAATCTGGCTACTATTTCCGGTTATTCCGGATTGACACCCATGATAAACAGTTCATCGGTGAATTCTACTTTAGGTATAGATGATAAACGCAATTATCCTTTATACCGCACATATACCATCGGATTAAGTGTAAACTTCTAAACCTTAAAGACATGAAAAGATATTCCATAATTCGTTCGTTTTGTGTTTTGGTCACCCTCAGTTGGTGCATGATCTCATGTGATGGTTTTCTAAAAGAAAGTCCCCGCGATGCATTACCCGAAGAAGAAGGCTATCGTAACATTACTGAACTTTATCTGAATGCGGTTGCTTCTCTCTATAACTACATTGGAGGAAATTCCGACAGTCAAGGATTGCAGGGAACGGGACGCGGCATATATGATCTGAATACTTTTACAACCGATGAAGCCATTATGCCTACTCGTGGTGGTGACTGGTACGACGGTGGTTTCTGGCAAGGACTATTTTTGCACAAATGGGGAATAAATAATGATGCGATACAAGCCACTTGGGAATATCTCTATAAAGTAGTTATGCTCAGTAATAAGTCTTTGGAACAAATTGAAAGCTATGCACTTACACATGCAGATGCAGAACTTCCAGCCTATCGTGCCGAAGTACGTGCTTTACGTGCAATGTACTATTATTATCTGACGGACCTGTTCGGTAGTATTCCGTTGGTTTTATCTTCCAAGGTTGCCTCAAAAGATATTGTACTGAGTGAACGTGAGAATATCTTTAATTTCATATTCAAGGAACTACAAGAGACAGCCCCACTCCTGCCCGCTCAGTTCAGTAACCGTTCTGGTAATTACTATGGCCGCTTGACACGTCCCGTAGCCTACTTCCTGCTTGCAAAACTGGCACTGAATGCAGAAATTTATATGGATAATAACTGGGTGGATGATACCCATCCGAATGGGAAAACAATCTTCTTTGATGTGGATGGCAATACATTCAATGCCTGGCAGACCGTAGAATTCTATTGTGACCAAATTACAGCTTTAGGTTATCGTCTTGAATCAGATTATGCCGCCAATTTTGCCGTATATAATGAAGGCTCTGTTGAAAACATCTTCACTATTCCGATGAATAAGACGCTATATACCAATCAGATGCAATATCTTTTCCGTTCGCGTCATTATAATCATGCCAAAGCGTTAGGTTTGTCTGGTGAGAATGGATCAAGTGCCACTATCGAAGCCTTACAGACTTTTGGATACGAGACAAACGAACAGGACCCGCGTTTTGATTATTGCTATTATGCAGGTACTGTTTATGATTTGAAAGGTAATGTCGTGAAATTGGATGATGGAACAGCTTTAGTTTACGAACCATGGAAGGTTAAACTGGATCTGTCTGATGAACCTTATGAAAAGACTGCCGGTGCCCGTATGAAAAAATATGAGATAGATGACAAAGCCATGAAAGATGGAAAATTGATGGAGAATGATATTGTTCTGTTTCGTTACGCTGATGTATTGCTTATGAAGAGTGAAGCCAAAGTCCGTGACGGACGCAATGGAGATGAAGAACTGAATCAGGTGCGTACCCGTGTAGGAGCACCGGAACGTACTGCTACTTTGGACAATCTTCTGGCTGAGCGCCAATTAGAATTGGCCTGGGAAGGTTGGCGGCGTCAGGACTTAATTCGTTTTGGACAGTTTACCCGTTCTTACAACAGTCGTCCGCAACTTCCCAACGAAGAAAGTGGGTATACTATTGTCTTCCCCATTCCCGAGAAAATCAGACAAATGAATCCGGAATGGGAACAGCATCCAGGGTATTAAAGGAATGGATTGCAAAGTAGCTTCATTCTTTTGTGATAATCACTTTATTTCCTATCTTTGCGACTAAATAAAAAGAAACATGAAGTTTTCCGAACTACAACTGAATGATCAGGTGCTTGATGCACTGGAAGCCATGCGCTTCGATGAGTGCACACCTATACAAGAGAAATCCATTCCCGTTATACTTGAAGGCAGAGATTTAATAGCCGTGGCACAGACCGGAACCGGTAAGACGGCTGCCTATCTGTTGCCTGTACTGAATAAACTTTCCGAAGGTGGACATCCTGAAGATGCTATAAACTGTATTGTTATGTCTCCCACACGAGAATTGGCGCAACAAATAGATCAGCAGATGGAAGGTTTTTCCTACTTCATGCCTGTCAGCAGTGTGGCAGTTTATGGTGGTAACGATGGGATACTCTTTGAACAGCAAAAGAAGGGGCTAATGTTGGGAGCCGATGTTGTTATAGCTACTCCGGGACGTTTGATAGCTCATCTGAGTTTGGGATATGTAGATCTCTCCCGTGTTTCCTATTTCATTCTTGACGAAGCCGACCGCATGCTCGATATGGGTTTCTTCGATGACATCATGCAGATTGTGAAGTATTTGCCTAAAGAACGGCAAACCATCATGTTCTCTGCTACCATGCCTGCAAAAATACAACAACTTGCCAACACCATTCTCAATAATCCCGCTGAAGTCAAACTTGCCGTTTCACGCCCTGCTGATAAAATTGTGCAAGCCGCCTATGTTTGCTATGAAAATCAGAAGTTGGGTATAATTCGCAGTCTCTTTGCTGAACAAACACCGGAGCGTGTCATTATCTTCGCATCATCCAAGTTGAAAGTAAAGGAAGTGACAAAGGCCTTGAAAATGATGAAGCTGAATGTAGGCGAAATGCATTCTGACCTGGAACAGGCACAGCGTGAAGAAGTGATGCATGAGTTTAAGGCAGGTCGTATAAACATTCTGGTTGCCACTGACATCGTGGCTCGTGGTATTGACATTGATGATATTCGTCTTGTGATTAACTATGATGTTCCGCATGACAGTGAAGACTATGTTCATCGTATTGGTCGTACGGCGCGTGCTAATAACGATGGTGTTGCTCTAACCTTTGTAAATGAAAAGGAACAAAGTAACTTCAAGCAAATTGAGAATTTCCTGGAAAGAGATATTTATAAAATACCTGTACCTGAAGAATTAGGTGAGTCACCCGAATACAAGCCACGTAGTTATGACGGAAGGGGCAAACGTAACTTCCGTGCTAAAGGACGAAATACCAATAAAGGTAGTGGAAATGCTCCGAAGAAAGGAGATGCTTCAAAAGGAAAAGGTAATGCTCCGAGAAAAAGTGCTAACCCTTCAGGAAAAAGCAACAAATAAGAGAAGGATTTCTTTAATAGATATTGTTTGATGGTGGAGTTTTACTCCACCATTTTTATATGTAATTGCTTATCAGTACCGATAGTCAGGCTTACGAGATGATAAACGGAACTTTCCGGAATACGGAGCATGGCTTCATAGTGATAGCCTTTTCCATCCACATTTATAAAATTCATGTCGGAAAGAATGGTCTGATTTAATACTTCCTCCGGAAAAATAGTTGCGAAAACTTTTTTAGTAATATCCTTGCCATACAGTAATTTCTTGCCTTCATATACACAGATATGTATCACGTTGTCATAGTATACATTGTCCACACCTATACCTTCATCAGAATATACTGTTTTTATTACTTTCATCTTAGAAGGGTTGATATAGACATAGCCCCGATAACGCGTTCCTTTATACATAACCACACTATCTTTTTTGATTACTTCTGAAGTGCTGGGGATAACTTCCACTTCCTGAGTGGAGAATGCCAGAGTGTCTTCCGGATTATCGGACTTATATAGCTTTACGATATCATCAGATAGAGAATGAAACCAAAAGCTATATTCCGTTTGACGGTCTATTTTATAAGCTGTAAGGGTATTTCCGCGTAAATAAATCGTATCACGAAGTACCTTGAAGTAAACAGGTGCATTTTGTGGGTCAGCATAATAGATCGTATCACCGCTAATACGCATTAACGGCATATCCGTCTCATCGTCCAGCCAGACACCTTGCAGCAATTCTTTAGCGGTTAAGTCTTCCCTGTCGGAATTTTCCCCATTTTTAGTACTGCTACAGGATGATACAAGCACAACGACGAGCACCATAGAAATAGTACCCCACTTTATCATAACTCTCTCTGTTTTATATTTTTAATGTCCGATGCAATGATAGGTAAATCCTTGCTCTTCCATTTCTTTCTTGTCATAGATATTACGCCCGTCCAACACCACAGGTTTCTCCATGGTTTTCTTGATAACTGCCCAGGATGGTAAACGGAATTCTTTCCATTCGGTAACCAGCATCAAAGCATCAGCATCAAGTACAGCATCATACATATCTTTGGCATAATAAATGCTCTCACCTATCCGACGGCGACATTCGTCCATTGCAGCGGAGTCGTAAGCCCGCACTTTGCATCCGGCTTTCAGCAGTTTGTCTATTAACACCAATGAAGGGGCTTCACGCATATCATCCGTCTCCGGTTTGAAAGCCAGTCCCCATAAGGCAATTGTCTTACCTTTCAGTTCGTTGTTGAAGTGCTTGCAAAGTTTGTCGAAAAGAATGCTTTTCTGTAGTTCATTGACTTCTTCTACAGCATGGAGCACACGCATCTGATAGCCATTTTGTTCAGCGGTTTTGATGAGTGCTTTTACATCTTTTGGAAAGCACGAACCACCATAACCAATACCCGGATAAAGGAACTTACGCCCGATTCGGGTATCCGAACCGATGCCACTACGTACCATATTGACATCTGCCCCTACCAGTTCGCAAAGATTAGCGATATCATTCATAAAACTAATACGGGTAGCCAGCATTGAGTTAGCCGCATACTTCGTCATTTCAGCAGACGGGATATCCATAAATATTACACGGAAATTGTTCAGCAAGAATGGTTTATAAAGCTTACTCATCAATTTCTTTGCACGTTCGGACTCCACTCCCACTACTACACGGTCCGGGCTCATAAAATCATTGATAGCATTTCCTTCTTTCAGGAATTCGGGATTAGAGGCTACATCAAATTGAATACTAACACCCCGTTTATCCAGTTCCTCCTGGATAGCGGCACGTACTTTCTTTGCAGTACCTACAGGAACCGTACTCTTTGTGACTACCAATATGTACCTCTGCATGTTTCTACCAATGGTACGGGCAACTTCGAGCACATAACTGAGATCAGCACTTCCATCTTCGTCAGGAGGCGTACCAACGGCACTGAAAACAACGTCTACTTCATTCAGGCAGCTCTCCAATGAAGTTGTGAAATGTAGGCGACCGGCTTTTACATTTCGGTTCACCATTTCTTCCAGGCCACTTTCATAGATAGGAATAACACCTTTCTTGAGCGCTTCAATTTTTTCACTGTTCGTGTCTACGCAAATGACGCTGACACCGATTTCTGCAAAACAGGTTCCGGTCACTAAACCGACATATCCTGTACCGACGATGGCTATCTTCATACTCTTTATTCAAAATATGTCGCATCCCGGAAGGATGGAGCTGTTTTATCTTTAGGAGATAATAAAAGTTGTTCTTCTGCTATAGGCCACTCAATTCCTATGGTTTCATCATTGAAACGAATGGATGCTTCTGCTTGTGGAACATAAGCATTATCTACTTTATAAATAAAGATAGCTTCCTCACTCAGAACAAGGAAACCATGTGCGAATCCACGGGGAATGAAAAATTGCCGTTGATTTTCCTCACTCAGTTCTGCAGAGACATATTTACCGAAAGTTGGTGATGATTGGCGCAAATCCACTGCCACATCCAGTACTTTTCCTTTTATAACACGTACCAGTTTGGACTGACAATATTCTCCTTTCTGATAATGTAATCCACGTAATACACCGAAGGAAGACTTCGACTCATTGTCCTGAATAAAGTGCACATCACCGATATGCATTTTGAATTCCTCTTCTTTAAAGGCTTCCATAAAATAGCCACGCTCGTCACGAAGAACTTTCGGTTCGATCAGCCATACACCATCAATTTCCGTTTGTATGTAATTCATCTTTTTCAGAATGTTTTTTGTACTTTCAACTGGCAACCTAAATTGTCACCATATATCTCTCCTATATCGAAAGCAATGGATACATTGAACCGCCATCCTTTCCATTTATGGGGAGTATAGAAAACTGATGCAAAAGTAGAAAAATTTTCTAATATATTAGGTATAGGTTTGAAAGGAGTTCCCCAAGTTTTATTATATGATAGTTTTGCGAGGTATGTCCATTCATTGCTGATGTCTCCACTCCAACCTAAATGCAAGGCTCGGATACGGTTGTATTTGAAACTCATGTCACCGTCTTTGTTATAAATGGGAGAAGCTATCAATGGGTTAGCCATAGTCATTCCCCAGTGTACCCAGCCGGGATACCACTCGTTGTTATAATAATCGTCGGCACCTCCCGTTTTCTCTACTACAGTGAAATCCACTCCATGCATTGGACCGCTCTGATTAGTAGTCTGATAGTATTCCAGTACAAAACCGTTGATGGCCTGTTTGTGGTTAGATTTGTATTCAATCCCCCATAAACCATCAAATCCGTTGAGTTTTCCCATTCCACTGAAATCATCGTAATAATTCTCCAGATAAGCGCTGATGGAAAAATCTTCATGACGATAAGTCATCCGTATATGTTCGCTACCCATAAAATTACCTTGATAGGCAATTTGTTCTCCTTCAGGACTACTGTCATCTCCACGACTGGGAATAAATACCTTGAAATAATCTTTCCAACTATTTCCCAAATCTCCTGCATCCATTCCGGCGCTTTTATATCCACCAAACTGTACATCCAAGCTCATACCCAGGTCTAGTTGCCACTTACCCTGTGGAACTCCAATGCGTAGGAATCCGCTTTTATGGTGATATTTGATGCTTTTAGTATACCAATAATCCTCTCCTACCTGCTTTCTCTGATATTTATTATCAGTAAACCATCCGTACGACATTTCTGCTTTTAAAGCGAGGCGTGGTAATACTTGCACATATTCAGGAAGTCCTATCCATACTTGTGGAATAGGTCTTGCATTACCCGACCAGGTTAGTCCGCCACTACTTAATTGCTGATTTAATAAAGGTGAGTCAATCTCTTTACTACCAATGAGTATCCCCAACCATTTATATCGTATGTCAGCATAAGCCTGTTGCAATATAAAAGTGGATGTAAAACCGGATGCAACCGCCATATCCAGTCCTCCTTCCAACCTCCACTGGCGGATTGTATCTGTATAAAAAGCTCCACCTCTTAAATAAGTATTATTGTCAATAGAGGATAATCCATGTTGATTGCTGACCTGCCACAAAGGAGTGTTGTCACCGGTATGGACAGATGCTCCATATTCAACGAAAGATGAAATGTTCTGATGCTTCAGTCCGCTTTGCGCTGTCATTACTGACGAAGCAGAAAAGCAAAACAGGATTGTAAGTATGTGACAGGTTATACGCATGAGTTTATCGGAATATAATTTTCATTGTGTTGAACATGATTTTCAGGTCTAATGAGAACGACCAATGTTCGATATACCATATATCATATTCTACTCTTTTTTTCATTTTATCCAACTTCTCCGTTTCACCGCGCAGGTTGTGTATCTGGGCCCATCCCGTGATACCCGGCTTCACAATAAGTCTTTTATTGTATTCAGGAATGATATCACAATATTGCTCAGTATGTATCAGCATATGAGGACGTGGCCCCACTACGGACATGTCTCCTTTAAGCACATTCCAGAATTGTGGTAACTCATCAAGACTGGTGACACGCAGGAAATGTCCTAATGGAGTAATACGTGGATCCTCATTGTAGGCTTGTTGCGTATCGGCTTCAACATTGGGCAGCATGGAGCGAAACTTATAACATGTAAATACCTTCCCATATAAGCCGTTGCGCTTTTGAGTAAATATAATCTTACCCGGCATCTTTATTTTGATGCAACACCCGATGATGATATATGCCACTGGATATATCGTAGTCAAGACTATCAATGATAACACTATGTCAAGTGTTCGTTTGAGTATACGGTTACTTTTCCGTTTCAACGGAAAAGTATATATTGAAGATTGTATATTCATTCTTAAAATACAGAATTCTTTAGTATATAGAACGTTAAATTGTTATCTATATTGTTTTATAATATTAGAGAATTATATATTTCTTTGGTCTGTCCGGCTATATTGGTCCAGTTATATGCAGACAAGTTGTAAGAAACCCGTTCTGTCTGAGCATTTTCCAATTGTTTCTTCAGAGCCTGTTGCAAACAGGATAAATCTCCACTTTTGAAGTAACATTCCTCCGGTAATCCTATTTCCTTATTAGCAGGAATATCACTTGCCAGTACCGGACAATTATAACTCATAGCTTCAAGTAGTGCGATAGGCAATCCTTCATGCGTGGAAGGTAATACAAATATCCGTGCGTATGTATATAATTGTGCAAGTTTTTCTCCTTTGATAAAGCCTACCAGGCGTATGTTCTTCTGCCCTTTACACATTTCTTTTAACTTTTGAGTATATTCATCCTGATAATCAGCATCCCCGGCTATTACTAATTTTATAGATACTGGAGATAGTTGTTTGAAGGCTTCAATTAGTTTATCAAAGCCTTTCTCTTTCACAAGACGCCCTACTGCTAAAATATAACCATATTCTGTCAAATCCAGACTTTGAAGATGTTCAGTGCTACGTGCAGGAAATACTGGATTTATTCCATTGTAGATCAGTGTTATATTTTTCTTATCTGGATATTTCTGTTGAATCATTCGTCTGATATGTTCAGAAATAACTATGATATGATTAGCATAGTACATTCCTGTTTTTTCTCCCATACGAAGTATCCATTTGGCAAACTTCCCCCATTTATCACGATCATAATCTGGACCATGATGGGTGATTACCGCTTTCATACCTAATAATCGTACTAAAGGGGTCATTAATGCCGGACCTACTGCGTGAATATGTACAATATTCGCTTTTACTTTGCGTGCATACAACACGGCTAAAAAAGTATGTATGAAAGCTTCCAAATGCTTGTTACGCAGCACTCTTATATCTTTTATAATAACTTGTTTATATACTTTTACAGAATGATCCACTGCATAATAGGGACGGCGAACAACAATAATTTCATGCTGTTTATCTGCAATTAATGGATAGAGCTCTTCGCAATGCGTTTCTACTCCTCCTTGTATACCGGGAATGCCTCTGGTCCCTGTTACTACAATTTTCATATTTCTTTATCTTAAAGACAAATATATCTAAATTTTAAATGCTTTGAACAACTTCCAACCATTTTCGATAATATAGTTCGGCAGAAAAGCGTTCACATGAGGTTAAAGATAGTTTTTGTCTATCTACCTCCGAAGAAGAAATAAACATATCCGAAAGAGATGTTATAAGCTCTACTTCATTAGAAAACAGGCGATTATCAGCATCTTTTTCTAATAATTCAGGAATACCACCAATACGCCTACCGCATACGGGAGTGCCACAACATAATGATTCGATAGCGCTGAGTGGATTATTTTCATAGCAAATAGAAGGAACCATAGAAAATTGTACTCTCTTCAATAATCCAATAATTTCCATAGCAGATAAATGTCCGAGGAACTTGATATGATTAGATGAATAGACTCGTTTCAGTTCATTTTCTAAAGGCCCGTTTCCCGCTATATATAGTTTATATGGTAAACGATCTGCGACTTTTAGCAATTCTATAACTCCCTTTTCTTCTGAAAGGCGCCCTATATATGCATAAGCACTTTCTCTTTCTTGTGACGTTGATTCGATGATGAATTTAACTTTCTCGTCGTTAATAAAATTGCAGATAACGTGAAGTTTATCCGCCGAATAACCTCCTTTCATCATCTTCTGTGCTATAAAATTACTGGGACAGATAAAAGCATCTGTCCATTCAGATAGTCTTTCTTTATTCCAATATACAGCTTCACTCCAGGCGAGAAGACTGGCAAGAAAACTATTTTTCATGCATCGGCGGGATACAACCTTGGATTTGTCTGTGAAACATGCCTCACAAGGCATCCCATTACAGAGGCAAGAATATGCAGGACATATCAACTTATAATCATGAACGGTCCATATTACCTTAATACCTTTTTTATGTGCCAATCTGGCAACTATAGGTGAAAGATAAGAATGTATATTATTTAGGTGAACAATATCCGGCTGAAAATCATCTAATATTTTCTCGTAATTTCGTCTTATTCCAGTTCCGAAGATACGTAAAGCTGCATTGATTTTTCCACTGATTGATGGCTGAAAGAAAGATACCTCTTTTGCGAAATATTTATCCTCATTTACATGGATATTCTGCGGATGATGCATTGAAAAGAAACAGACTTCATGTCCTTGCTTTTGCAGCATTTCTCCCAAATTCATGGCATAAACTTCCGCTCCTCCACGTGCATATAAGAATTTACTGACTATAAGTATCTTTAATCTTTTCATATTTTTATGCAATAAGCTATTATCAACTGCAAATGAATTAGTTTACTATTAATTAGGGATCTCATTGATGTTGTTGTCTTTGAAATATCCTTTAGTAATTAATAAAGAAGATATATCCCACATCTCATCAAAGTTCGTTTGCCCATTTTCATTCTTACGAAATATACTTTGTCCTATCCCTTTCCAAAGATAATGATTAGCCCCCATTATATCTAATAAAGTAGGATATACATCAATTTGTCCTAACTTCCCTTGATACTTTATTGTATATGGGGTATTCAATACAATCAATGCAACTTCCTTGTCTTCAGGAAGCACTCTCTTTCTGTGTTCGATGACATTTTTATCCACTTCATCGTGATCAGATACAATGGCTATGACAGAATTATCGTACAAGTCGGCTTCCTTTAAATTTCTAATGAATTTTTCTAATTCAGAATCGCAATAATGAACGGCTTCCAAATAATTCTTTATTTCGGCAGAATATTGATTTGACTGGGATATGGCAGTAGCAGGAACAATAGGTTTATCATAAGGTTGGTGCATAGATAGTGTTACCAATTGAGCGTAAAAGGGTTGCTTTGTTGTCTTTAAAACTGTAGTTGCCAATTGAAACATTTCTCCATCTTTAGCTACATCAGCACCATTATGAGGTATGTAATTCCGATCATAAAGATTTTCAAAACCATAACTGGAAGCAGTTACAGTTTGATTCCAAAATTTAGCATCATCACAAATAAACTCTATAGTCACATAGTTTCTTAATGCTTTTGCAAGTGAAGGGTAGGATGTTTTTCCGTATCGCATAGCAACTGCCCCTTTTCTCAATGGAAGTATTCCTGTGTTATACATAAAGTGTGCATCACTTGAGCGTCCGTCTTTTACTTGAGGTTGTACTTTTAAAGCTATGATACTATTATTCTGACAACAAAGTTGATTTAAATAAGGTGTTATTTCTATATTGTCTATTTTGAAATTTATCACCCATGAATTTAGCGACTCTATAATAATAAGGATTAAATTTTTTCTTTCAGGAACTGAATAAGAGTTATCAGTATAATGATTTCCATGGCTTTCAATGTAATTTTCTATTTTAGTAATTTCCTGCTCCGTTAACTCTTGGGCTTCCCATGTGGTTTCAACAATAGAATATATCCCTAAGGCAACTAAACCGTTTATACTGAAATAATAAGCATAACCATTGGAGTTAGTGTATCTTTCCCAAATGTTATCTACTTTGCCTTTTCCTTTCATATAAAAGGCCGAACCATTTGCGATATGAACCAATATGACAAATGTAATGAGAGATACTATATATAGATATTTTGTTTTACCTTTTACCCACTTATTTTCATTCCTGCGGAAAAGTATATAGTCACTGATCAATAAGAGGATTATTGATATGATTATACTCCAGTCAATCGTATGTATAGATGCTTTTATACTTTTAATCAGTAGAGGAGAAATATTAGAGAACAGAGTGAATGAAGAGAAAGGCATAAGATCATTGTAAGTACGAAAGTACCATAATTGTGATAGTGTCCAAATCGTGAACAAAATAATTATTATCCAGATACAACGACGATATTTTGCTGGCAAAATCCAATATGGTAACAACAGTATTATTGCATCAGCAAGGGAGCGTAATCCATACGTAAGAATCTTGTTATCGCTGTCATATTTCAATATCGTTTCATGGCGTAGCACGAAAAAATGAAATAAGATGACTGCTATAGCCAGTAGGAAGAAGCAATGTTCCGAGTGTTTATTTCGTATGTGTTTTATAGATATATTCATTGTATAAATTGATATATTGTTGGGCTATCAGCTTGGAATCAAAATTAACTGTTACAAATGTCTGTGCTTTATCAGAAAGTTGCAGAGCTTCTTCATAATGTTTAATTATATAACGTAACATCCGACAGAGATCATCCACATCGTTGTGCCTGAAATAATAACCTTGTTTACCTTTGTCTATTATTTCTAAAGGAGCGGGCAGGTCAGATACAAGTACAGGGACTCCCGCAGCCATACCTTCAGCAATAGTAAGTCCAAATCCTTCGCTTATTGATGGTTGAACCAATAAGTGATAATCACATAAATGATGATATATCCATTCTATATCACAATTACCTAGAAAGTTTACCTGTTTCTCCAGTTTGAGCTGTCGGGTTACTTCTTTCAGATAGTTATAAGAACTGCCATCCCCAATAAAATCTATACTAATATGGGAAGAAGATAATCTATGTAAAGCTTTTAATATTAAATCTTGTCCTTTAATACCATGTTCCAATCTGCCTACTTGCACAATGCGAAAATTTTGTTCAGCATTGGGGATATTCTTCTTTGTTCGCTGGATTGCAGAAGTTGAAATTCCATTGTATATTACTTCCGGTCTACAAAGTCCTCGATTTTCAGTATTATCGGCCACAGCTTTGGAAATTGCCACTGTCTGATTATAAAGCTTGTACCCTTTTAATGGCAAATTCATTGCATGAATAGTCAATATCGTATGGTAAAAAGAGCGAATGGGTATATAAAGGATAGCATCCGAATCATGGATATGAAGTATATCCGGACGGAACTTAAAGACATATCTGTTCAATTGAAATACGTCCAGAATATTACGACTTGCTTTTTTACGATTGATACGAAACACTTGTATTCTACTATCTAATTCGTTCAATAACTTTTGAGAATATAGATTATTGATAATGCATAATCCTACTTGATTACTTTGCACTTGATAATTAGCGAGAGTAATCACCATGCGTTCAGCACCGCCTACATTTAATGAGTATATCAGATGTAAGATTCTCATTTCTTAAACATATATTTTATATGAGAATGAATAATAATAAACATACGCATCAAATATCCCAGCTTTAATATTTTGAAAACCTGTAATAACTGGTTCTTTGGCATTAACTCGTCATCTCTATAATCATTGACAGCTATTGCCAGAAAACGATATTTCCTGATGCGTTCATGTATTTGCGCTAATGCTCCGGCAGCTACATAATCATCATAAAAATCATATATAATGTTTTGCAATGCTATGTATTCCAAACGTATAGCGCGTGAATTGTTTAACCTATACTGTAAAGATACAGAATCTTGTCTGTTCAGTTCCGTATAGACTATAATTTGGTTAGTGAATAACTGCTCTTTTGAATAGCGGTGCAGTTTTAGAAAATTAGTTTCTTCATAAATTCGTAATTCTTCATTAAAAGGGAATTTTTGCAACATACCACGATTCATAACATGTACAAAATCACCACCAACCTTGCCTCTTAACCAGTCAAAATAGGTTAGTACAGTTTGTTTTTGCTCTAATAGGTGATAGGTCTCATAAAAAGGCATACGTCCATTTGTCGCAAATAAATAATGAAGATAAGAGGGAGATTCTTTTATAGTTGTTCGGATAAAAGCAATCGCATTTTCAGCAAGATAGTCATCGCTATCCACAAAAAGGATATAGTCTCCGGCACATTTTTGTATGGCGGCATTTCGTGCTGCTCCTACTCCGGCATTACATTCGTATGTTAATAAATGAATATGCGGATACTTATCGGCAAACTGTCGTACTATAGATAATGTAGCATCGGTGGAACCATCGTTCACAATCCAGTGTTCTACTCCTTCAGCCTGAATTGCTACACTCTCTATACATCTACTAATGCAGTCTTCCCTGTTATATACCGGTGTAATAATACTAATTTTCATATTTGCATTTTATTTTTCTCAGTAGCAGGAGAGTACATCCCAACAGCATTACTGATTTAACAACTTCCATTGAAACATCTGCCACAGCATAACCATTCACACCTTTTTGCTCAATTAACCAATAGTACAAAACGCACGTAATTATGCTGCAGGGGATCATCAGAAGTGTATATGTTTTTATTTTACGCATAACGAATAACATGCGTGTTGATACAGCAGTGATAATAGAAAATGGGATACTGATAATAAGTATGCCCAGTACTTCAATAAATACTTCAATATTTTCAGGTGTCATGGCTCCATTGCCAAAGCATATTTCTACAATAGGTCTGCGAAGAATAAAAAAGAAAATAGCGCCAATCAAACTTAAAAGTATTGACTTCCCTCCGATTTCCATATAAGTACGCTTCATTTCCCGTCCGAGATGTTTGGAATACAACTCACTCAGTTTTATTTGTAAAACAGCAAAAAGCTGAACTAACAAAATCATTGGTGCTTGTAATAGTTTGTTGGCATAAGTTATCACTGTAATAGTTCCCGGATAGAACATGGAAAGGAGGTACATCGGAAACATAGTCGTGAATGCCATTGTAGAATCATTTACAAGCTTGACACATATATCACTGAAACTATCTTTCAGATGTGTAAATGAAAAACATGAATAACTCCATGATAGATTACGTTTGATAAAAATGACCAGCCATAAAAAGTTTATTATAGTTGCAATACCAAAACCGACCGCCAATGAAAAAACGCCGAGTGAAGCATGAAATAAAACTATGAAAAGAATAATGAATATGTTATTGATTACAGTAATGATTTGTGGAAAAATAAAATACTTATAAGATGCCAAAACTTCTACATATACAACATTGATTATATAAGGTATGGAGGCAGGTAGTAAAATATATAATAACGGCAAATGTATATCAATATCCTGTGCCGAAAAATTGGAAAGCAATAACAGGCATTCTTTCCCATTTATCAGTATAATGCCTATAATGATAATTGCTATCGAGAGAATGGTATATAAAAAAGCATTCAAATATGCGTTTTCAGTATGAAATGAGTCTTGATTCCTTAATAACATGGAGCGGGGAATCAGTATGGAAGAAGTGATGCTTTGAAGAATTTCACAAGCAGCTATCATGCCTCCGAACATATAAAAATAAATATCCGTCCCCGTTCCGGCTCCCAGATAATAAGCGATCAGGAAGTTCTGGAAAAAAGCGATGAATTTTACTACAACGCTTAATCCCGCAGAATATATAGCTCCACTTTTATATGACTCTATCTTGGCTTTCATATAGAAACAGACGACTTAACATTCCAGATTTCTTTATTCGCAAGTAAAACACATCCCAAAGCCAGTCCTAATAATAAAAGTCCATGTGGAATATTCAGACCGGCGAATCCTCCGACACCAAAAATAGAGATGCAAACAAGAGTTACAAGATACAAATTGCTATACTTATATTTTCGAAGGAAAAAGTAAATGGCAATATAGAATAAATGTTGCACACAAAAACCAATGAGTCCTGTATCAAGTATAGTCTGGACTTGTGTAACCTCTACTAAAGAGGCTACCTCTTCGGCTGCCGATTGATCAGAGTAATATTCATTATGGATGATGTAATCATCATTGGTTGTTAACTCGTTATGGAGAAACCCAAACCCAAGCATGAGCTTTTGTGTAGAAGTGAGCAATTCTATTTTAGGAATGATCTGTGCACCTCTGTCAGAACCGAATTCAGCCAGATTGTCCATGTCACTCATAGCATCTTCTACAGAACGATAAGATGCAAAGGAGGTAAACTGACCTACCAGATGTTGAACACGCAATGCTCCATTCATTTGTCCGTCTAATACATATCCGGCGGCCAACATCACAGATCCGATTACCAAATATATGATTTTCTTCTTCCATGTACCATAAAAGCAGAAGATGGTAATCAAGACTCCTCCTATGACACTGAATGTTTTCGTACAAATTAATCCCAGTGCTATGATCAATATATATTTTAAGGGAGTTTTATAGAGATAAAGCATAGGAAATAAAAGTAGTGCCACAAAATACATTCCCGGAGGATATATTCTGAGAAATTCACCAAACAGATTCATCTCTAAAGTCGTATAGGTCAGATCTCCCCATGTTGTACGCGGTACTAGGATATTACTACTGAATACTAAAGAATCCAGAATGTAGAAGCTACTGATAATTAGCACATAAATGAACAGCTTTTTGAAGAACTTATCGATTTCGAAATCATGATTTCTGAAAACCAACAAAGGAAAGAGAAAATAAAGAATATGCATATATAATCTTAGCCTTCTTATTTGTACAATCAAGGTTTCGTCACTCAGCATTGCAACAAAAATCAAGAACAATATATATGCTGAAATCAATATCAGCAGTTTACTGATGTTTTTCTTCTTCCAATAAATAAAGAATCCGGCTATATATACGATGAATAGCAAATCGTGCATCTTAATGGGAAAAGTCACATTCTCATCATAGAAACCAAATACTCCAAATAAGATCGTACTTTGTAACAGGAAATCATACTTGTTTACTATCAGTGAGAGATACAGGACGATGAAGACTAATATATATGCAAAAGGAAACTCCAGACCTAACAAGGACATGGATAATAAGAAAGAGACCGGAAGAACAAAATCCTCCGGACATAATCCTAACTGTTCTTTTTGCAACATTTCCAAGCTCTTCTAATATCTAACTTTGATGTAACAACCTGCTCCTATAATTGCAATACTCATAGCAAAAGCCAACAGTCTCATGGGGCGTGGGCTGACAGGCGTCTGTAAAGTATAGGCTTTATCTACAATTTCAGCTTTAGGAGTAGTTACAGCCATAGACAATGCATTTTCTTCTTTTTTCTGCAACAGGAATACAAATAATTCCTGCTTGATCATCTGTTGGCGCTTGATATCAATAAACTCCCTTTCTTGTGTAGGCATGCCTTTAATACGAGCCATGAAATAATCTCCTTGTTCTTGCAAGTTTTCCTTAGCATGGCTGAAACCGGACTTCAAACTCCGGATAGTTGCCAACATATTGTCATGCATTGCATCTATCTGTTCGTTCATGATATCGAGGGTTGGAGTATTTCCCTGGGTTGTTTTTAATAATCTTAAACGTTCCAATAGCGCTTCGTTGTATTTTTGAAGTCCCTCTAAAACGGTACGGTCATTCAGTCCGATATTTAAAGGAACCAGTGAGAAACGGTTTTCTGGTTTCAGCAAAAATTCCTCCACTAACTCAATAACGGTATATTGAGTTTCTGCTTCAATCAACCGTTCTTTGAAATTAGTACTTTTATCTAGTATAATTTTAGCTTCCGCCTCAATGTCAGTCAGAGAATTTTCTTTCTTATAGCTTTCTATTTGTTTTTCTATTTCTACCAGTTCTTTTGATATAAGATTAATACGCTCATCCAGAAAGAGTACCATATTGCCTGCCAGAGCATTTCGGCGTTCTTTGCTGGAGGTATTATAAGAAGCAATCAATTCGTTCAGGACATCTTTTCCTTTCTTGATGTTTTTTTCTTTAAGTTGCATATTGATGATGTTGGCCTTTTTAGTCGCAAAATCCACCTCTACTTCTTTTTGTAGCATTTCGGTGGCATAATCATATCCGGAAAAACTGACTTTTACATTGATTTCTTTGTTAGGGTTATAAAACTGGGTTGTCTCTATCTTAAAATCTCCATAAGAAGTTTGCATAATGAAAGGTAACGAAAAAGTCTCCTCATGTAAGGTTTTAAATCCCTTGGACATTTTTACTTTTACATTTTTTCCTGAACTTTTGATTTTGAATTTTAAAGTCGCAGTGAGGGTGTCCGCAATATCATTTATAGGAGTAATAACCACAGGACTGTTCTTATAATAAGATATTGGAAATATCCATTCACCGGAACTATACTTTTCATTCAGATTTAAACTCTTAACTACACGGCGAAACATAGAGAAGGAACGAATCAGTTCTATTTCATTATGTATGCTGGAATTTCCTCCGAAAACGTCGGTTAAAGAAAATCCTTTCATCATCGACTGCATCTGATTCATTGGGCTACTTTCTTTTTCTTCCACAAGGATGTTTGCTGTTACCAAATAAACAGGTTTGGTTATATATATATACAATATAGCAATGCTGATACATACGATGAGACTGACTAGGAATATTTTCCATCTTCTCAAATAGAATACTAAAATTTCTTTTAGTTTCCCGATATCATTCAATTGGTTTTGTTGAGACATAACAGTGATTTTATTTTACCAATAATGCGATTCCTAATGATGCCAAGACAGAAATGGCGCTGATTATAGTAGAAGCTAATGATATATTGAATTGTTGGTTTTGGCTATATTTGGCATTACCTTTTCGGGCCTTGTTAGGTTCTACATAAAGCACATCGTTTTGTTGTAAATAGTAATAAGGTGAATTCAGAGATTCTATAGAAGTGAGGTCAAAACGATGATATTCCTTTTTACCTCCGTTATCACGTATAAGTAATACATTTTTACGATTACCATAAATGGTTAGATCTCCTGCCATACCAATAGCATCAAGAATAGATAGACGTTCATTGGGGACACTGACCGTACCAGGTTTAGTTACTTCGCCCAGAACCGAAACTTTAAAATTGCGTATTTGAACTGTTACAATCGGATCTTTTACATAAGTAGCCAGTTTATCAGTCATCAGATCCGTCAACTCACTACGAGTCATTCCTGCTACAGAGATTTTGCCAAGCACAGGGAAGTCAATTTTACCATGAGAATCTACCAAGTATGTATGTAGTACAGGTGTCATGGTTACATTGGTCTCACCGGGTGTCATATAGCTGGACAAAGGCATATTGAATACAGCCACAGCATTAGGATCCACTCCTGATATAGTAATAGACAATTCGTCATCAGGCACTATTTTAGGGGCATAATTAATGCTATCTCCGGAATATGCAGCCAAATTATCTAGATCTTGGAAATATGCAATTGAGTCGTTCGTTGTTTTGCACGACACTAATATTAGAAGTGAAAGGGCAGGTATCAGCGTTTTAATCTTCATCGTATACTTTAATATTTTTATAGTTTGATTGGTTGCAAAAATAACTCTCTTATGCCAATAAACGTTAGTTTTTCCGGTTTATTGTTGAATTGTCTATTATTTATGCATCAGCATTTAAGAAAAATCGTAGTAAAATAGGCAGAATTCTTAGTAGATTTGTACTATTTGATATTCAGGATTTTATAAACAGTATTTTTCAAACCTGCAAGAAGTTAACTCCTTGTAGACAAACTCTTAATTTCTTGCTGTGTAAAACTTCCCTCTGTTTTTGAACGAAAAATTGGACTATGCAAAATATTGCGAGTTTTGTCAACTATGTAATCTTTAAATGGACTTAAAAATATGATTGCTCAATGACATTGTTCTATAATAATTAATGCTGTAAAAAAATATTACAATCTTTTCTTTGAAGATAGGTTCAAACAAAGCTTGATGGTACTACTATCAAAGGTGTACACCATTTCTTTACGACCGATTCTGAAATAATCATTCTTATAGAAAAGATTAAAATGTTGTATATAAGTAAATTATTTAATGATTTAATTGTATTATAGCATATATGTGTTTCTTAACATATTAATATTTTGATATTTTGAAATTCAATTGACTAATTTTCATACATATTTATTAACCTCTAAAAAAAATATTATGAAAAAAGTACTATTCATGTTATTGTTTTTATTATTGTGTGTAAATCTGTATTCTCAGAACTTTACCGATCAATTGAATGCTGGCGATGATGAACCAACGATATGGGAAGGTTGGGGGGCCGCAGTAATGGTGAGAGGAGTCGGAGATTATACGGATCGTGTGTGGATATCTAAGTATTGTACGGGAAAGGATCATACTCAAATGAGAATAAATGTTGGTGATAATCAATTAGGTGATGATTGTGCTGTGATAGGTATAACAGTTGAAGAGGAGCCTGGTTGGAAAGGAATATACTATTTTTATAATAATGGGAAGTTTGGAATTAAAACTTCAACTCCTAAACATGAGTTAGACGTAAATGGGACTACTATCACAAAAGATTTATTGGTAACAAGTGGCAATGTAGGTATTGGTACCGATAACCCTCAAAACAAACTTGATGTAAATGGAACCATCAGGGCTAAAGAAATCTTGGTAGAATCAAATTGGGCTGATTTTGTCTTTAAACAAAATTATAAATTACCTACATTGAGAGAAGTCGAAGAATACATAAAAGAAAAGGGTACATTGCCAAATGTTCCTTCTGAGGAAGAAGTTAAGGCTAACGGCATTAGCGTGGGGGAAAACAATGCACTTTTGCTTCAGAAAATAGAAGAGCTGACTTTGTATGTAATCCAGCAACAAAAAGAAATAGAAGAATTAAAGCAGCAAATAATGAAATAAGAACATGAACAGAAAAACTTATTATATAGTTTTTGGGATACAATTGTTTATCCTACTGCTATCTAACATTGAAATATGTACTTCGCAGGTTAGCTATGGCGGAAAGCCTAGACACGCCAATATGTTAAAGAATAGCACTTTTTCTGTAGAGAATATTGTATTTGTAGAAGATTTAAGCGTCAATAAAATACGTGAAGAGGTTAATGGATTACCTGATTATTGTCCTGATTGTAAATCCAAATTTATTTATGGAAAAGAAATAGATTTAGGAATTAGCTATTTTGAAAAAGCTGATTCTATTAAGGTTAGTGATGGTACGTTATGGATATTAAATATTCGTTCAGAATATGCTAATGGTTATCAGTTCATTTTTGATAAGTTTTACATTCCTATGGGATGTAATTTATTTATATATAATGATGCAAAAGATATGATATTGGGCTCATTTACACAACGGAATAATCGAAAGGATGGTACTTTTTTGACGCAGTATATAAATGGAAATTCTGTTTTTCTTGAATTCTTTCAACCTAGTGAATGCAAAGAAAAAGCCACAATGAATCTAAGTGAAGTTGTATATATTTATGAAGACTGCTTTAATCGGAAGGGACCTTTTAGTCAAGAAGGTTCAGGTTCTTGTAATATCAATACTATATGTTATCAGAATCTTTTTATTGATATAGAAGTAAAATCAACTGCTATGATTCTAGAAAGGACGAACGGTCGATATTGGGGAGTGTGTTCTGGTGTCTTGATAAATAAAACAAATAATTATGTTTCTACTGATAGACCTTTTTTCTTGACAGCAAATCACTGTTACGAAATTGGGGCTGGCAAATATTCCGATACCAAAGATTGGCTCATTTTGTTTAGACATGAATCTTTATATTGCAATAGCGATGGTGGTGAACTTCCTTACAATACCACGAAATCTGTCTTAGGTGCAACTATTGTTTCACGCAATTCTGGTAGCAAAGAGTCAGATTGGCTGCTTCTACAATTGCATAATACACTTTCTGAGTTCGGGAATTATGATATAGCTTTTGCTGGCATAGCAAAAGGGGAAGAGGATGCTTTAGGTAGTGAAAATTATATTTGCATTCATCACCCAAATGGAGATGTAAAGAAAATTTCTACAACGCAAAATATAACATCTGCACGGTGGGATGGGCATATTAGGGAGGAGCATTGGAAGGTGCAGTGGATTGAGGGAGTTACAGCAGAAGGTTCGTCTGGTTCACCTTTATTTAATTCTGCACATCAAATAGTAGGGATACTGCATGGTGGAAAATCATATTGTGAACCTACGTATGATGAATATAATAAATTTATTGGTGATAGTAACTCTCCTGATTTATTTGGAAAAATATCCGTTTCTTTTGACCATGGCGTTTTTCGTAACTTTTTAGGATTTGAGGATATATATCCTTTTGTGCCGAATTTAGATAGTAATATAGACTTAGAAATTGTAGAAATACTTCCTAATATTCCAACGGTAACAGACGATATTTATTTTAATGCTAAGACGATTAGCGGCTATGGGAAGATAGATTGGACTTGTCTAATAAATAAAGAACCCAATGATTTTGGAGATTACAATGATGATGCCAAGAGGGAGGTAAAGATTATACGTAATGGAGGCAATTCTTGTAAAATAGGTCCTATCAAACGTACTAAGCCTGGTAACTATAAGATGAAATTACACATTATTGATGAGAATAATCATCAAAATATACTAAACTATTATTTTGCTGTTGTAGAATCAGATGGTATAGTTGCAGCTATTTTACCCGATGATTGCTTTACTAATCAGGTATATGAAGTTCAGAGGGGAAGTCGATTAAAATTCTATGACCGTGCTTATTTGACTTATAGTCCAACTCCAGCCACAAGGTACGATGGAATATATGAAATATTTTGGACGAGAACAGTGTCCAACAAAGAATACCCCGGTAGATCATATGTTGCTAATACGATAGTTGGCATGGAAGATACGCGATATTATAATGCATACCGATTTGGAGATTATTCAGTTTGCTTTGATTTACAAACGGAAGGAGAAATTATTATTGGACTAAATGTTTGGGGAGGCAAAATGGGGTATTTATTAGGACAACCAAGGAATCCTTTGAATAGAGTTACTACAAATTACAATTTGCGTGTGACTAAAAAGCTAAAAGTGGTTGATAGCTCCACATCTTTAAACTTGAATAATCTAACATATTATGATCAAAGTAATCGCTATGGAGATATAGTTTTAAATAGAGGAGCAAAAGTGGAGAATGGAAAGCATTATGATTTTATAGCATACAATAAAATTGTTATGAAAGATGGTTTCCTTGTCAGACAAGGTTCAGGCTTACATGCAAAAGTAGTACCTCCTCCACCTTTAATTATTTGTGATTGTGATAAACCTGTAATAGCACGTTTTAACGGCATCGATAAATTAAAAGATTACAATATAAAACAACCTAATATTGAAAAGCTGTCAACCGGACTAATGAAAATTAGGATAGCCCTTGATATTAAAAAAGTAGAAATTTTCAAGATAGAAGGAAGTTTGATTAAAGTTTGTAATGGAAAGAAGAATGAAATTGATATTTCAGATTTACCCTCAGGAGTTTATTTGATGGTTATTCATACTAAAGAAGGACATTTTTCTCACAAGTTTATAAAAACAGAATAATATGAAACTTTTATATAACTATAAAATGGGAAAAGTTCTCAATACATGGAAATAGCTGGCAAGAATAATTTTAAAATAAAAACGTATGGATAATAAAGTAAGCCAATTTAATTGCAAGAATTAAGTTGGCTTACTCAATAAACGCTGTTTATAAATTGTTGAAAAGAAAAATGCCCTGAAACTGGCTTATATCCGAGATTTGCGTTACTTTTGCAGCATGATTGAATTGGCACAACATATAGAAGCTTTGTTATTGGAAAATGACTGCGTCATTGTTCCGGGTTTGGGAGGATTTGTTGCTCATTACGCTTCGGCTACAAGAGTGAAAGAAGAAAATATTTTCCTGCCCCCTACCCGTATTATCGGCTTTAATCCGCAATTGAAGATGAATGATGGTTTGCTGGTACAGTCTTATATGTCTGTGTATGGAACCAATTTCTCTGATGCTACCAAGATGGTAGAACGTAAAGTGGACGAATTAATAGCCACGTTGCACGAAGACGGTAAGGTTGATTTGCCGAATGTTGGCGAAGTACGTTACACTATTCATAACACCTTCGACTTCGCACCTTATGATAATAAGATCACAACTCCTTATTTATATGGGCTGGATGCATTTGAGATGCAGGAATTGTCTGCTTTGGAAAAACCGTCGACCGAGAACGTTGCCGCTTATTCAGTGCCTGCCGCTATCAAAAAGGAAAAACGTACTTTCTCCATCAAGTTTAACCGTGCATATCTGACTAATGCTGCCGCAGTGGTAGCTGCAATTGTGCTTTCTTTCTTCTTTTCCACTCCGATAGAGAATACGGAAGTGGTGGAAGAAAATTATGCAAAGCTATTACCGGATGAGCTGTTTGAGAAAATAGAAAAGCAATCTTTGGCTATTACACCGATTATTGTAAAGCAGAATACCCTCACCCGCAAATCAGCTAACAAGCAAAAAGGGACACAAAAGAAAGTGGTAGCGCCTGTTGCGGTTAGAGAAGTCAAAGTTGGTAAAACACCGGCTGTATCTACAGAAGCTCAAGCTAAGACTGAGACTTCTAAAGCAGTTGTAACTTCTGAGACTCCTAAACAAAATGTGCAACCTGTTGCTGCTAAACAGTCCGTTGCCACTCCTAAAAGACCCTATCATATTATCATTGCTAGCGTGGGCACAGAACAAGATGCAGAAGCAATGGCAGCCCAGCTGGTTGCAAAAGGCTTCTCCACTGCAAAAGCGATTGTTGGAGACGGCAAAATGCGTGTCAGCATTGAATCTTGCGGAACAGAAGTGGAAGCTTATCAGGCTTTGGCAAGAATTCGCCAAAATGAGATGTACAAAAATGCTTGGGTGCTGAAGAAGTGATAATTCTTAATTTTTTAATCTTATGAAGCGTATCCGTTGTCCTAAATGTGAGAATTATCTTTTGTTCGATGAAACAAAATACAGCGAAGGTCAGTCATTGGTCTTCGTTTGTGAGCATTGTGGCAAGCAGTTTAGTATTCGTCTGGGAAAGACAAAGATGCGTGCTCCGCAAAAGGAAGAACGCCCTGATGAAGAAGAATTTAAAGATGCTTTTGGCAGTATTACAGTGATTGAGAATGTGTTTGGATTCAAACAAGTGCTTCCTTTGCAGGAAGGTGACAATGTAATTGGCCGTCGCTGTGTGGGAACCAATATCAATACTCCTATTGAAACGTCGGACATGAGTATGGATCGCCGTCACTGCATTATTAATGTGAAGCGAAATAAACAAGGCAAACTTGTTTATACTCTGCAAGATGCCCCCAGTCTGACCGGAACTTTTCTGAATAATGAAATACTGGGAGATAAAGACCGTATCCGTATTGAGGACGGGGCTATCGTTACTATCGGGGCCACAACATTCATATTACGGGGAGCAGAATAAAAAGAAAATTCTCATAACACTATTTTCTAAAAGGAACCTACATCATACACCGAAACGATTAAGTCGTTAATTTACAAGTTGATATATGATGTAGGAAAGTATATAGAAAGGTGTAGGAAGCCTGCCTTCCTACACCACAATTTTACTGAAATCACAACTTTATCACTTCGTATATCATCCCTTTCTTAGTTCGTTTGGACTGAATCTGGTTTCTTTTCAAAATACGTCCAAATGTAGTTATACTGCTTTGAGACAGATTAATAGCCTTGTTCTTCTCTTGTAGATATTCAATAATCTGCATGGCGGACAATTGTTCTCCCGTCTCTCCTTCTTCCGGTGAACGAAAATGACAATGGAAAAGTTGCTCCAGCGGACTGATTTGTTCGAATTCCCGGTTAGATTCCTTCAGAATTGCTTCGTCTGTGTCATCAAACCAGTAACGTTCTCCTTTCGTGATAGCCTCCATTGCTTGTGCATACAGTTGACGGTAGTTGATGGTAACGTTTGTATTGATGGGTGCCGTTACCTCGATACAGATAAAACGGCGGCTACCACTCGGATCGGTCAACAAATCTTTTTGGTTACTGGTACCTATGAATGAAGCATAACGTCGCATCTCCTGAATACTACTGCCATAAGGTTTGCGCAGATTGGCTACAGGCTTCTGTAACAGATGTTTTAGAAAACCTTGCTGATTCATGCTGATCTGGTCAAACTCATCAATGTTGATCAGCATAAAACGCCCCAGATACATTTCGGCATCCCGCTTATTTCTGAAATCCAGGCTGTCCGTATAGCCGAAACGAAGTTCGGGCGGAAGAATGATCCGGCAATAGGTTGATTTTCGAAAACCTTGAGCACCGACTAAAAGAGGCGATGTGCTGTTGGCATACTGTTTGTTGAGCCCCCGCCAGTGAGCCACCATATTCAGAAACCAACGGTAGAAGAGTTGACGCCAGTGTGGATTATTGCAAGGTACGAGGTCGGCAAGCGCATGAATACGATCTTTACCGTCCCAACGCCCTACGCTGCACAGATAATCTTCTACCGGATTGTATAGTGGTACACGATTGGACGCCAGATAGCGGTTTACATCCCGGTCCCACACTTTGATGCCTTCTTGCAGGGCATCCATTGATATGCTGTTCCGTGCCCGTTGGTCAACAGGCTGGAAGTAGAAGTGAATGGAGTCCTTTTGACGAAATTCCAGATCATTGCTGACGGTATTAAAACGGAATTCATATCTACGTCCCATGAATTCCTCCAATTGCAGTGAGATTTTTTGTTCCGGTGTCAGGGCTGACTTCTTACCAAATCCTTTGCATTCACGATACAGATTGTGAATGGTTATCCTGACATCCTGTTCGTCTGCCTGTCTGTAATAGTGTATCATAACCTGACGTACGGTTTCTTCTTCCGGTATCCCTGCTTTGAAGCAATTTTCGGCCAGGCACACCAGTAGCGGATGCAAGGTATCTCCCCGCTTCCAGTTCTGCATTTCATCCAATGCCTTGCCGAGGGTTGTTTCAAACAGTATGGTGAAGGTTTCTGATGTCTCAAATCCGGGTTTCAGTCTCAGCAACGGATTCTTTTCCGCCAATTTTCGTTGGTGGAAAGTCTGTTCACCGGGCATGCTGAACGGCTGCTCCTGGCAGAAAGCTATGGCGTCAGGATTGAAATAAGGATCAGTGTCCAGCGTCATGCGGCAGCTTTGTGCGGGGTTAGGCTCTTTCAAGGTTATGGGAAACGGCAGTATGGGTTGATAGCACTGCACAGCCATACGATAAGCGCAGGCATGAAAGAGAGTGATATTCTCCTCTTTTACAGGGAGGTTTCCGTCGGGAAGCACGAATTTCACCCATATCTTTACGCTCCGTCCGCTGCTTCCGGTAATAGCTGCCCACGTTTGCGGTAATAATCTTGCCTGCTCTTTCACTAGTTCCACTTCTGACAATCCGGCCAGGCCATTTACTTCGAGCATTACTATGCCGTTGTAGCGCTTCAGCTTTCTGCCTCCATCGCGGCTTCTTCCATATTCTACAGCCGGATAAATGCGTGGCAATTTATCAATGTGCTCGTAGTGACCACGAGCATCAGGGGTGGTATATAGTAGCATGGTCCGTAGTGCGGTGACGTGTGCTGCTTTAGTTTCTGTCTTTATCCGTTCCAATAATACATCTGCCTCGCAGGTGCTGACGGCTTCTCTCCCACTCTCTTTTTCTTCTCTGACAAGGGTTATTTTCATTTGTGTGTTTATTTAAAAAATAATTTATTCCTAAGAACCTTTTCCTAAGAGACTGCAAGGTAGGTATAAAATGCGTTTAAAACAAATAAATCAAGGCTTTTGTTAAGCGGTAACACCCCTTTTCTGTCCATCATAAAGCAATCATAAAAATTGAAATATAGTTGGTAGAAAACTTGACTTTCCCTTATTGTTTTTGTATCTTTGTCAGTAGCAAAACTTCGTCCCGCAATTGCGGGACGGACAGTTCTCGGCTGTGGGCTGTGTATCCTACAATTGCAGGATGCACAGCCCACAATTGGAAAACAAAGTTTTGCCTATAGCTTACTGATATTTTCTTTAATGCAAAAGAGGAAAAGGAAAGGGGCAAATGATGATTTAGTAACTTAATAACATAGCATTATGGCAGCAGAATATGATTTTCGGAGACGCCCGAACCCGAAGGGTGACGGCGAATTACAACCTTTGTACCCACGTAAATAAGGGTACTATTGAAATGGAGCGCTTGGTTCAGGATATAGCCGATATGTCCAGCTTCACTCCCGGTGATGTGAAGGGCGTGGTGGCTTTGCTTGAGGACCGTATTTCCTATTACCTGTCCGAAGGACATCATGTACAGTTAGGTGATATCGGATATTTTTCGGCAAGCTTGCAAGCCCGTCCGGTAATGGATCCCAAAGAGATTCATTCGCAAACTATTTTCTTTGGCAAAGTACACCTGCGTGTGTCTCCCGATTTCCGGAAACGCTGTGCGGGCTATGTAGAACGTGCCAAATATGGTTTCCGAAAAAGCGCGGAACTTAGCGGTGCGGAGCGTTATCGCCGTTTGCTGGCTTTTTTGGAGACACATCCTTTCATTACCCGTCATGATTATAGCGGAATTACAGGACTTTTGAAGAATAAAGCATTGAATGACCTCAATTTGCTTGTAGAAAAGGGATATTTGAATACAGTGGGGCAAGGTTCGCACAAAGTGTATGTACGGGCTGATAATAAGGAGGTTACAGAATAAAAAACGTGTTTTTTATGAATTTCGGGGTGTAGGAAGAGGATTTTATACATCTGCCTACACCCTTTTATACACCATATATTTGCCTGATATTCAGTGGAGTATAATCATGGGTGTAGGATGTAGGAAACAACGTCTAAAAAACGTTGTTACTTATCAAAAAATATCTCTATATAATTGCTTATAAGGTTAATTTTTATACAATATGTTGCTCTAGCATTACATAATATCTCATAGGTATTGATTGAAAGATCTTCTTTTTTCGTCGAATCGGGATAAAAAGACCTGCTTAGCACCTACTTGCATGCTTTGTAAGATGATAGGTTTCACAGTGTATTGAGACATATTATCAAATATAATACTGACTTTGAATCGTATCTTTAAGATAATAATTTTCATCCCACTTTCAGATATTATAAGGATAGATTCTATTTACCAATGATAATAGATCTTGCTTCATCTGTTCGAGGCTTTACAAAATCTGGCGTAATGAATCTAATATCCATAAATACTACCCTCTTTTATTATTTTTTGAGTAATTTTATAACTATCACTTGCTATGACATATGTATTAGGAAATATAACAATATGTATATATGGATATTTTAAAATGAGGGGGTGTGTAGATATTCGAGATTCAAAGAAGCGGGTATCAAATTCTTTATGAGTTAAAACACATAACTTATAATTGAAGCCCTGAATATGTTTTATATATTCGTCTTCATATATATAAATGCTATCCTTTTGAGCAGGATTCAATATGATATTGATAGGCCCCATCTCATGGGTTTGATTTATAATATAGTCAATTGTATCGGGTAGAGATACAATACTGTCTGGTAGCCATACGATACTGTCTTTGGAAAACAATGTATAAAATTTCGCTCCTACTTGTTTTGAAGTTGTAATTGTAAGGTCCATTTCCGGTATATAAAAAGAAAAGTTGTGTTTTTTTTCTTTAGTTACAGTATTATCGTTTATGCATGATAGAACGATACAATTTAAAATAATTAATAGTAGTATTCTTTTCATTTCTTTGTTGATATATAAAACAGATTATTTAAAATATTATTTACAAAATTCACTATAGGATAACCAGCTACGGGAGAATAAGTGGCATTATAAATTCCGATTTTCCATCCAAGATATTGTGCATTTTGAGAAGATATGCCTTCTACGGATTTACGGTTCTCTTGTTGGGATTGAAGTTTATCATATTTCTTCCGTGCTATCGACCAAGGAATACTATTTCTTCCTGCGATGTAACCAGCCGCGATATTACCAATATCTCGTGCTGACGAATAAACATTTGTACCATCCTTCTTGGTTTTAACAGGCATTCCTCTATAGAGATCTTCGTGTTTTTTATAAAGAATTTGACTTGTTCCATTTGTCACTTTAAAGTCGTAAAATTGATTCGTTTTTGCATTATCCATATAAAAACCAATGTTAGGAGGATTTTGTGTAAAATCTTTTAGGAACTGTTTTCCGCTCTGATCATTGGGATTTATTATACTTCCAACAGCCCATGCACCTTTGCCTCCATTCATATCACTATCGTAAAATGAGGTCATTGATGTTGTGATACCGATAGATTCTCCTCTAATTAATTGTCCATCTTCAATAGTATATACATATATATTGGGGTCGTTATCTTCTAACAATCCCCCAACTACACGATAAGTTCCATCACTATTATTAATGACCCAAGTACTTTTCCCATCTGGATCAATTGCATTTATCGGATTATTTACACAACATAAATAAGGACTTATCGAGTAATATTCTTCAGCTAACGGATCCAGTGCTATAAAGCGTCCTAATGAGCTATCCATCATCCTAGCTATATAATCATACCAATCTAATCCATGTATGCGATCCAACTCCTTACTATTATACTTATAATTCTGATTACTTGTAGCTAGACCCTCTTCAAACAAGCCACCAAAAGGATAATAGTGATTAACCTGTTCAGCCGTTGTCCCATTTTGATTCATAATTATGCGATTATTGCCTTGATGATCTTTCAGGTAATAATGATAAATAGGAGTATTCCCACTAAATGTCATATAACCTTCTTCAGTGAGAATCATGTTTAAAACTCCATTTTCATAGATCACATTACTACAATAGTCAATAGTATTAGTCTGAGAAATTTGACTACTTGCCAATTCCTTTATCTGTCCCATTGGTACGGAAATATTGGCAATAGCCGTTTTATGGGTTACTCGTCGTTTCATACCATCAGCACCATATAAGTAATTCGTGCTATTACCATTTGCAAATTGTAGTGTACTTGGCAAATTTAAACTATTATATTGAATCTTAGTTATTTTCTTATTATAATCTTGTTCTAAATTACCATTAGCATCATATTTGTACTCCTGAATAGAAGTTTTATTGCCATCAACGAAGTTAAATGCACCATTATAAAGAGGATCTGTTGCGGCATCCGTTACATTATTAAGTTGATTACCCACATACGTTAAGGACAAATCATCAATCTTTCCATAAGTACTCCCACTCACCTTACCATATCTTTGTAGACCGGTAATGTTTCCATTATGATCATAACCGATCACATTCTCTGAGAAGTTTTTTCCTGTAGGAGGAGTGATACTTGTTCCTTCGCCATAAATAGCATTTTTCATGCGACTCATATTATCATAAGTAAACTTATAACCACGTATGCCGTCTTCCCCACTCTTCCAAGTCATACTTCCAATATTGCCATTATAACATTGACTTCCATTCCCTGTGTTATAATAAAGATTTTGTTCGAAAAGTATTCCGCTGATTTGGGTCAACCAATTACGTATATTACATTCATAAGTCAGCTTATGTCCTGAAGTGCCATGATGCATTTTTGTTTTTAATCTCCCTAACTTATCATAGGTATTGATAGCAAGCTTTACTTCACTATTCCCATTTAACTTGTGTCTTACTTCTTGCAGGCGTTCTGCATGATCATAAACATAAGTATATAATTCTGTTTGCATCTCTTTCTCATTTGCAGTGTGAATATGTAGATGTTTGAGGACTTTACCACTAAATGAATAGCTAAAGAAATCCTTTTCATATTTACCTAAGTGGTTCATAGAGCGGCTTTGTACTATTTGATCTTTATCATCATAGTATAAAGAAGCAAATAGTACAATATTTTCCTCCATTAATCCGGTTCCAGTTCCGGTTAATAATCCTTTAGCAGAAAGATTTTCAGGAGAAGCAATATATTGTTGAGTATAGTCTGTAGGGTGTGTACCATTTTCAAATCCATAAGATAATGAGCTTTTGTGAGTTGCTAAGCAGGAAAGATTCAAAAAATCATAATTATCATAGTAACTGATAGTTAATAATTTAGTGTAATTTATCCCGTTTTTCACTATCTCAGGGCAAATATATCCTGTTTGAAATAAGCCTGCTGCCGATGTCGAAAATTCCGTTATCATACTATGATTAGATATATCGGGAAGAGAGTTGGCAGTACAAAGGCCTCGGATAACCTCTCTGCCTAAAGCGTCATAGAATATAAATGTCCATTGATTACTGCCTTGATTGCCATTTTGCATAAAAACAAGTCTATCAGCTTGGTCGTATACATATCTAATAGGATTAGCCCCAGGAAGTTTTTTCTCTATACATAAATTACGATTATTATATTTATATTGAAAAGCATATAATGAGAGATCAGCATTTTCTTGATACATAGGTTGAAGTACAAATGAAAGGTTATTATAATCATCATACACAAAGTAGGTATCATTACTACCTTGACGTTCTAATACTTTTCTATCAAATTTATCAGTGAAAATGGTATTGGATACCCCATCTTCATCTGTTATTGTCATATTAGAAAGTTCACCTGTTGCGTAGTATTCTGATTGAATAAGTTTACCACTGTTGTTTACGTAATATAATTTAACATCCCTGTCTGAGTTAGTGGAATATGTAGTACTGATTCCTTTTTGTACAGAATGCCATGCATCTCCACTACCTATTTGTTTAATAATACGATGGAGGGGGGAATCTTCATAAATAATCCTATTGTATGCTGCATTATCGGTCTGTTGAGATTCGATAATGTTAGGAGAGACATATTTGCCACTATTAGAAGGCATGCAAATAGGAACCCACTCTTTTTCCTTGCGCCCTAATGCATCATATTGAGTTAATGTTACTATATCTGCAAAATCTGGATTGTATTCTTTTTGAATTACTTCAGATGAACGTCCTAATTCGTCAATATATAGATATTCAAGTATGGAGTTTTCCATAGTTAAGTTTACAGTATTCTGACCTGCTGTTGGAATAAGTAGCGTAGCAGTACGAACTATATTTCTTTGAGTGTCAGATATTGGGAAAGTTACCTGATTAGAATCATCATACGTTGGAATGTCTGAATTCAAAGTTGATATAATAGTTTGTATAATCCCATCATATCCTGCTGTATATTCTACTACTACGTAATAAGTGCCTGCTGGTAAAACGGCACAATTAGTAGAGGCAATACTTTCATAAATTAATTCAAAAGAAGAATTTAAAAAATGCGTGGTAATATTACTGTCTGCTATGTTATTGACAGAGACTTTCATTTGTTCTAACAATGAAAAACGATAGTAAATATCTCCTCCCATTTCATTACTCACTCCAACATATGAATTCGTATAAGTATAACTATCCATACTATATTGTTTAATATTCCCTTGTTCTAGTGCCCCGATGTCAATAGGTGAATTTTTTCCATTGATAGAAGCGTCTGGTTTATCTGTGTAAAAAGTTATATCTAGTATGGCATCATCAGCATTAGCTGCTCCGGAAGATGTAAAGGTGTAAGTTCCCGGCTCTAATGTTGAAGAAATTTTTTTTAATCCTGGTAACCCGTTACAGGTCGTCGATATTATATTATGTTGGCCATTAATATAAGATTTAAGTTCCGTATAAGCATAATTATCAGTTGCACAATGCTCTACGGTAAGTTTCATCTTACGAGCTAGGGTGATAACATATTCGATGCTTTGATGCCCTTGAATATTATATGGATCGGAATAAAAATCCCCATAACACTCAATGGTAAATGGATAACTTGCTACTATTTGTTGGGACATAGCAATTGTGGGAAGTGGAAGCAGTATTAAGAATATATATATATTATTTTTCATTATATCATTTTTTAATGTTTGTATTGATAATCAAAAGATTTAAGAATGTTGCCATACATATCACGAATATATTTCAATCTATTCATAGAATCATATTCGTAATGAATAGTCACATTTTTTGAATCAGTTTCTGCTATTATACCAACATGAGGACGATATGTATATGTGTGAATTAGTGCTTTTGGTAGAGCAGTTCGCAGAGCATTGACCTGGTCCATATTGGGATGTGGCTGTTTTGCTAATGCATCTGGAGTAACCCCACTTAGAGCTGTTTGTACAGCAGAATAAGTAGCATTTTCAATTTTGGCTATAGGATATTGTCCATTATACCCCCATAGATAGACAACATGCTCAATGTTATCTTTGATATAGTAAGCTATATTCCCATAACAATCATAATTTAGATATTTAATACGAAGTTGAGGAGTTGTATTTCCTTTGGCAACAGACAAGTCTTGGAGTAGTATCTTATTTTGTTCTTCTTTATATGTGTGTATTTTACGACTTACAATAGAAGTATTTATACTTTCTGTTTCTTCTATAGGAATATTGAACATATGGGCAGTCTGCATTTTTCCTAAAATTCCTATTGAAGAAGAGTTTGCATAAGTTATATTATGTATTGATAAACGTCCGTCGCTATTTCTTTTCTGAATACAACTAGGAAGATAATTCACATTGTTATAAAGATAATCAGTTGTTTTAGAATGTTTTTTATTTCCATGATATTCTGTCACAGTTTGACTATCAAGTTTCCACCATTCAGAAGGTATGTTGTAATAGTATAGACCAAAATGCTGATTTTCCATTGGAGGGGCAAACATTTTTAAACCCGTAATTGCTCTTAATTCTACATTTGAATATGTATACTCTTCTTGTCTGAGGATTCTTTTAGAATTATCTATGTAGTATTTAGCTGTCAAGAGCCCATTATTTGTATGAGAAAGCAGAGGAATATTTGGGATAATACTGAGATATTCAGGATTTATTTCATCCGCTTCATTGTTAAAATAGTAAGATGTTGTTCCTTTAAATGTAGTGTCCCATAATTCCTCACTAACACATCCATAGCCTACAGGAGCTCCAGAAGCTGAATTACTATATGGTATTAAGGAGGAAGATGTTCCATGTATATATTGTGCTTGATACTGATGAATTCCATCATCATTCATTTCAAAATGTGAAACATTCCATATATAATGAAATCTAGGCTCAGACATCAATAGACCATTTTTATAAATAAATTTACGTTTCTGAATTTGTAGCCCTTCAGATTCATTTAGAATTTCCTTAATTCTAATACCAGCTCCTGTATTGCACATCACAGGAGAACCAGTATATATAGAAAGTTTAACTTCTCCTTGTGCTTGATATTCTGTATTAGGAAGTGAAGAAAACGAAAAGTTTCGATTGATAGATAATTTATAAGTACCAGCCGTTAATGTGTAATGCCAATCTTTCCATTGTGGCATAATTGGGCCCTCATGAGCGTCTGGATAAAAAATAGTATATACTGTAGAATAACTATTTCCTTGTTTCTTTTGAATACGTACTTCATATCCATGATAAAGCAAATCTAAAGGGGTTTCATTCAACATATAATCTATCTTCAATCTTATATAAATAGTTTTTTCCGAATCTAAAGTGAAAAGGTCTCCGCTGAGTCCTCCATTTATAAAGTTATCTTGTGTATCGATACTTGAAGAGCTATGCATATATACGTCATCAAATGATAATTTACTTGTTTGTTCGATTTCTGTATCAACATGAAAAGCATTATCATATTCATGGGGTTCATATGTAAAAATGGTTTTTCCACCAGTGGGGTATTTAATAGATTGTAAGGTGCCATACGTTAGCATAGAGCTATTCGGAGTTCTATCTTGTCCATAATAATATTTAGTGGAATTATCTGAACGTATTATAGTAGGAGGTATTAAAGTCCTTGATTTTGACCGATCCCCTTCTTGATAAATAGTAGACCAACAGTAACATAATGGGGTGAGTGGGTCTTTTGCAAATCCCCAATAGTCAATTAATGTTGTTGTTTTTGCAGGTAATTTTTCTGGGGTTATATATGAGAACATATATTTTCGATCAGATTTCTGCTCATTGGGAAGCTCATAAACACTACTAAGAAATAATCGACAATTATTATAATTGTTAACAGCTCCTATGTATGAATAATCAAACCCAATTTTTTTGATAACATCATTACTACTCTTTATTATAATATATGATAATTTTTGTGGCTTGTATGCAGAATTTGCAGGTTCAATATCATATCGTTCTGTTGTTTGAAAGTCGATTGATAAATTCTTATAATTTATTTGTGATAGTATTTTTTGCTTTATAGTGGAATATGTATAACTACTATTAGATGATAAATTTTCTATATAGGGATTACCTGTTATATATAATAAATTAATCATTTCATCAGTTGATTCTGATAAAAACACAGGTGTTGACACATATTCTTCTTTATATAAAAAGGATATTTTATTATGCTTAGAAGAAACGATAGAGTCTAATAGCCATGCTGTAGTAACTTCATTTTGTAACCCTTTAACAGGTATGTTTTTTTTATTATTTACATAATCTAAATATCGATTATATCTACTATTTGTAGAAGTGGAATATGTTTTCGTAGTCTCTTGAGTACCAAAATAAAATTTGAATCCATTACCATCTGTGACAACGATATTATTCCCTCGTTTTTCTATATGTAAATATTGTTGTAAATTCCTTACTAATGCTTGAGGAGTATTAAGTTGACCTGGATTATCTATTCTGCGAGGAAAGAAACATGTGCCAGAATATGAGCAAAAATTGAATGAGTATATATCAGGACAAGCATCTACACGATCATTTAATATATCTATAAACTCCAAAATTTGGATATTATTTGCAGATATAAAAGGCGAACCTGGATTTTCAGGTAATGCATTTTTGTAAAAATATCCTGTGGGGGTTAATTCAAAATCATCCCAGCCCTGTATATTTTTCGCAATGCAACCACCAGCATTCAAAGCCCATCCCATTCCTACCCAACTCGCATCCTGTGCAACTTTAACACCTGAAGCATGATAATTTAAACTGATAGGAATTTCCATCCCATCCAGTTCAATCTTATATAATGGTATAACGATATTTGGGATACCTGTATAATGACCAACAGGAATATCTCCAAAAATACCTAGAGAAGCTGCATTAGGTGATGTTGGGATTATTTTAGGGGTAGATATTTCTATTTGAGAGTGACAATATATCGATAATATTAATAAAATTAATGTATTAAATAAACGTTCCATAATATTCTAAATTTAAAATTTTACAATTTTTTCAACATACTTTTTGTCTCCAACAATAATTATTAATAAATATTTTCCTCTTGATTGTTTTTCTATTTGTATAGTTTCATGATAATGTCCAGATAATTGGGATACAGCTGATTTGGCAAATAGCTGTCGTCCTTCTAAATCATATAGAAGTAATGATATGTCGTTATTCTGCTTCAATTCATATTTAATCTTTATATTTCCTTCTTTATTAATATATAAATTATAATTTATTATTTCACTGCGAGTATCGTGTCTATTTAATGAATTTTGCATTTTCCTATTTTGCTCCTCATTCCTGTTCTTACATTCTTCATTCTCCGAATCATACGGTAAGTCATAATTTTGTTCATGAGGTAAATAGGCAAAGGAAGTACTAAAATGTTCATGGGAAGTCCCTAATTTACATACAGTACTTTTTACTGTTTCAAATAGAGGATATCGGTTTCCGACGGCATACCAATGCCATGTTTCTATTTCTAAATGAATAGAGTCATTTGCTAGTAAATAATCAATACTATCTTTACTAAGAGAAAAAGGAAAAGCCTCTAAAGATAAATCCTTATTTTTCTCTTTTTGAGAAGTCATCTTCTGATGGACATATTTATGAGTGTAAGTACGTAATACATTTTGTATTGTATCTCCCCCAGGCAATATTAATATACCAGAAGCATCGGCTTTCACTATAACTTTTCCACATAAGTGTATATTAAAGTGATTGCAATAATTGCCTTTACCTTCAAAATATTTACTGATAGTTCGTCCTTGAAACATTGGATAGACAAACAATAATTCTGGCTGTTGATAGCTTATAAAGGTCGTTGGATTTTCAAATCCCATACAAAAAAGAGAATCACCAGAATTTCGATAATAGTATATCGTACGATGTTCGATGCCAATAATAGTATCACTACCTTGAACTTCATATTTTAATTCATAATTTGCCTCTTGATACTTAATATTCGCAAAATTCCAAATTTGTTGGATTCCACTTTTACTGGGAGGAATGGTAGCTATTTGACACTTCATTAATCGGTCTCCTGAGCGAGGAAGATTGTAAAGAGTGTTTAAGATTTGCCCATGAATACATAATGGAAATAAAGATCCAATGAGAATAATACATCGCCCCTTTCTCATAGCAGTTTGTTTTTAGTTAATGTTCACAAGTTAGTGAAAGAAAATAATAAGAAGAAATTAATGGAATAAAAAATGCATAGTTATGCTTCTTAACATAAAAAAATAGGGCGAAGCCTCCGCCCCGCCCTATCTCCTTTGTGATACTTGTAGATTAATTAAAGAATTCCCTTTACTGTTTCCAGCATACCTTTTTCCTGAATAGAATCCAGATCAGCTTTCACAGCAGCGGTAAGTCCCGGGATATTATTCAAATCTTCGCTCCAGATAGAAGTTGCAGCAAGTACGCCTTCGGTTACTTTCTGGGTATCGCCTGTTGCCCACAGGTCTTTCAGTAATTGCATGATTTCCGGAGCATCGTTCGGGGTGATCTCAGCACCGTCTTCACGAACACCGCCTTTATAATAAGTAATAATAGCGGCCAAACCGAGAACCAGTCCCTTAGGCAATTCACCTTTGCGTTGCAGATAAGTCTTCAAGCCAGGCAGGTCACGAGTTTCATATTTCGGGAAAGAGTTCAGCATAATGCTGGTAACGGCATGGTCAACAAACGGATTGTTGAAACGCTCTAATACATCTTCCGCAAACTTCTTCAACTCATCTTTCGGCAAGTTCAATGTTTCCATCAACTCATCGAACATTACCTTGTTGATATACTGACCAATAACCGGATGTTGACAAGCATCACGCACAATGTTTACGCCCGACAAATAAGCTACCGGAGAAAGAACAGTGTGAGGCCCATTCAGCAACGTTACTTTTCTTTCGTGATACGGTGCTTCAGAAGGAACGAACAATACATTCAAACCAGCCTTGTCAGCAGGGAATTCTTTGGCAATCTCCTGCGGAGCTTCGATAACCCAAAGGTGGAAGATTTCGGCCTGTACCACCAAATTATCATCATACTGCAATTTTTCCTTGATTGCTGCAATATCCTTGCGCGGGAATCCCGGAACAATACGGTCAACAAGCGTAGCGTACACACCACATGCTTCTTCAAACCAAGTCTTGAATTCATCCCCCAATTGCCATAATTCGATATATTGGTAGATGGTTTCTTTCAGTTTGTGACCGTTCAGGAAGATAAGTTCGCATGGGAAAATAATCAGACCTTTGCTCTTATCACCGTTGAATGTCTTGAAGCGATGATACAGTAGTTGAGTCAGTTTGCCCGGATAAGAAGAAGCCGGAGCGTCAGTCAGTTTGCAGGAGGGATCGAAAGCGATACCGGCTTCCGTAGTGTTGGAGATTACGAAACGCATTTCCGGTTGCTCAGCCAACTTCATGAATTCATTGTTCTGAGTGTAAGGATTCAGTGCACGGCTGATAACGTCGATCATTGTCAGGCTATTGACAGTTTCTCCTTTATCCAATCCTTGCAGGTTTACGTGATAAAGATCATCCTGTGCATTCAGCATGTCTACCATACCTTTGTCGATGGGTTGAACTACTACAACACTGCTATTGAAGTCAGTTTTTTCGTTCATGTTATAAATAATCCAGTCGATAAATGCACGTAAGAAGTTTCCTTCACCGAATTGAATGATACGTTCCGGGCGCTGAGCCTTGGGAGCGGTCTGTTTGTTTAATGCTTTCATGCTTAAAAATCGTTTTTAAAGTGATTGATATTATGATGTTTATTCAAATTCAAAATAGAAATTGATGTTTTCTTTCATCAGGATGTCGATAGGCATATACTTTACACCGGTCACCGGACGTTTGAATACGACATGGTCGCACAGAGCTTTTACGCCACAGTATCCTTGCAGTCCCGGTCGTTGTCCGATGAGATAATTTACTTCGCCGGATTTCAGGTACTCCACGTTCTTGGGCAGAAGGTCGTATCCAACTAGTCCTTCCAAATGGTGTCCTGTTTCCTGTAGATATCCTGCCACCTGGTAGACACGTGAGTTAAAAACGGCTCCTAATACTGCCTTGGGATGTGCGGCAAAGAAATCTTCCAATGTCCGGCGGTTGGCTTCATCATCTTCTTTATTCAGTACTACATCATGAACCACCAGATTCTCATGTTCCTGTGCAATAAAATTCATGAAACCGTCCATGCGTCGTTGCATCTGTATTTCTGCCGGACTATTCTTTTTATTATTAAGAAATAGTATCAGTTCCTGTCCTTCCTTGTACTTGCGCATCAGGATTTTAGCAGCCATATACCCGCTTGTTTGGGAGTCCTGGCCGATGTAGCAGAGTGCATGGGTGTCTTCTATATTAAAGTCGACAAATGCGTAAGGTCTCTTTTTCCCTTCCAGATAAGATGTCAGCGACATTGTCTCTTCACGGAAATTGGGAGCGATCAATACGGCATCCACTATTTCTTTGCGGAGCTTCGCGCAGGCTTTTTCATAAGAAAGCCGGTCGGCATGATGGTAGCACAAAAAGTCCACGCTTACATTAAAAGGACGCAACTCTTGTGCGGCACGGTTGATGCCTTCTGCAACGGAATGCCAATAGTCATGTTCCACATAATAAGGTATAATACACAGAACACGGTAGCGCTTCTTGGCTGCCAGACCAATGGCAAACATATTAGGATGATAGTCTATCTCATCAAGCACTTTTTGAACCTTCTCCCTGCTGGCAGCAGAAACATCTCCCCGATTGTGCAACACGCGGTCTACAGTTCCGGCAGAAACACCCGCCATGCGGGCAATGTCTTTAATGGTGTAGTTCTTGTTTTCCATATTCTTTGTCTCATTCGTTTTAAGGCACTAAAGGTTCAATGTCTAAAACTTAAATATTATAAATATTTGCGGCAAAGATACGAATTATTTTGTTTCTCCAAGTAAATTTTCTACTTTTGTGTTCGATAACGGTTAATAAAAGCAAAAACCAATATCTTGCCTATTAGCTTTACAATCAATACTATATAGGTATAGAAAAGAGAAAGTAATATTTTTATATACTTAAAACACAGTAGAATGAAAAAATTTATGGATGAAAACTTCCTGTTGCAGACAGAAACCGCACAGAAGTTGTATCATGAACATGCGGCCAAGATGCCGATTATCGATTATCACTGTCACTTAATCCCTAAAATGGTAGCGGACGACTATCAGTTTAAGTCATTGACTGAAATCTGGTTGGGCGGCGACCATTACAAATGGCGTGCTATGCGTACCAATGGTGTAGACGAACGTTTCTGCACAGGTAAGGATACTTCCGACTGGGAAAAATTTGAAAAGTGGGCTGAAACCGTTCCTTATACTTTCCGTAATCCTTTGTATCACTGGACACACCTGGAGTTGAAGACAGCGTTCGGTATCGATAAGATCCTGAGCCCGAAGACTGCCCGTGAGATTTATGACGAGTGTAATGAGAAGCTGGCTCAACCGGAATACTCTGCTCGTGGTATGATGCGCCGTTATCATGTGGAAGCTGTTTGTACTACGGATGATCCTATTGACTCTCTGGAATATCATATTCAAACACGCGAAAGTGGTTTTGAAATCAAAATGTTGCCGACATGGCGTCCTGACAAGGCAATGGCTGTAGAAGTTCCTGCTGACTTTCGTGCATACGTTGAGAAACTGGCTGAAGTAAGCGGTGTTGCTATTTCTAATTTCGATGATATGGTAGCTGCCTTGCGCAAGCGTCATGACTTCTTTGCTGAACAAGGCTGTAAATTGTCTGATCACGGTATTGAAGAATTCTACGCAGAAGACTATACAGATGCTGAAATCAAAGCTATATTTAATAAGGTATATGGTGGAGCAGAACTGACCAAGGAAGAAATCCTGAAATTCAAATCAGCTATGCTGGTTATCTTCGGTGAAATGGACTGGGAAAAAGGCTGGACACAACAATTCCACTATGGCGCTATCCGTAACAATAACAGTAAGATGTTCAAGTTGCTCGGTGCTGATACTGGTTTCGATTCTATCGGTGAATTTACTACTGCTAAGGCAATGTCTAAATTCCTCGACCGCTTGAATTCCAAAGGCAAGTTGACGAAGACTATTCTTTATAACCTCAATCCGTGCGCTAATGAAGTTATTGCCACTATGTTGGGCAACTTCCAGGATGGCACGATTCCGGGTAAGATACAGTTTGGTTCCGGCTGGTGGTTCCTTGATCAGAAGGACGGTATGGAGAAACAGATGAATGCTCTTTCCGTATTGGGTCTGCTAAGCCGTTTCGTAGGTATGTTGACGGACTCTCGTTCATTCCTCTCCTATCCGCGTCATGAATATTTCCGCCGTACATTGTGTAATCTTGTTGGCCGTGATATTGAAAATGGTGAAATTCCGGCTTCTGAAATGGACCGAGTGAACCAGATGATTGAAGATATCAGCTACTATAACGCTAAGAATTTCTTCAAGTTCTAAAAGAAGAATTACTTTTTACTCATAGCAAGGAGTGCATCAAAGTTATATTGATGCGCTCCTTTTTTTAATACGCATCCATCGCTTCGCTTCTTTTAAAGATAAAATGCGTCCAAATTGGATACCAATTTCCTTTTTACTATATTTGCATATAAATCCCATAAAACAGAAGATTATGATAATAATTAGCACAAGAGATTTCAGAGCCAATCAATCTAAATTCATGGATATGGCTAACAATGGAGAGGACATTATTTTGAAGTCCCGTAAAAACGGAAGTTTTAAACTTGTTCCGGTAAGTGAAAGTGATATGCTGATAAGCAAAGAATATATTCTTGAGCCAGATGCAGATCTTGATCGGGCTATAACAATGGATGAACTTCTTCAAGGTGTAAAAGCAGACATTCATGAATTGTTCAGGGATAAAAGGAAGCAAGAATAATGAAAGTAATAGCATTACCAGAGGTGAGAGAATACCTCATGGAGCTGATTCAGATTCTCTATAAAAAAGAATATTTCGGAGAAGATGTTATACGCTACGTTCCGGAAAAATAAGGCTACACAATGGTATGTATTTTTCAATGTCTATCAGAAAGACGGTGAAATGATTTTTATTATACGCTATATCAGCAATAACCATGTAACAGCGCAATATTTATAAAGCACTCTAAAACTATCGCATCACTCCCCTGACTTCTACTACGGCAGAATGACATTGTTTCTTCTTAATTCTGGTTTGTAAAGATGTTGCCTTGAGCATAAACATCCCGGAAAGAAGAGTTATTTTTTACCCATAGCAATGTATCAAAGTTATATTGATGCGCTCCTTTTATATATATGGGAGAGAAAATTTCTCTATGTTATTGGCTTTTATAAATTATTCATTAACTTTGCGACACCTTTAGGAATATTCTGATATACTCCTAAAAGGCTACATATTAAATAGTTAGAAGCGTTTACCATATTATTCTTGTCAAGGAAATCGCCAAATTTCAAATGGGTATAAGAATAATAGGCAACAAAACGCTCATGCTCACTGTATATCCAAATGTATAGTAGAGCGTGGGCTGTTGTCTTTATTATCTATATCCGGGTGTTTGGCGATACCTCTTGACAGATAATGGCAGCAGTTCCCACGCTTTCATTTTATTTATAGGTGTCGTATGGGGACTTTCGGCACCGGATATACACGATGAGAAATACTATATCTGTCTTATGTGCGGTAACTTTTCTGTGCCTGCTCTGTTCTTCCTGTTCATCAAGCAGGCAAGTATCCTATTTGCAAAAGCTGAATGAGGGATTCCGGGATACTCTTATAGAATATGATGCCCGCATCATGCCTAAAGATTTGCTTACCATCTCCGTCAGTTGTTCTGAACCGGAAGCCGCCTTGCCTTTCAATTTAGTGGTACCTGCTTCGCAAACAGGAATCAATTCCACTAATTTAGTTTCACAACCTACCCTGCAAAACTATCTGGTGAACAATCAGGGCGAGATCGTTTTCCCTGTACTCGGCACCTTGAAAGTAGGTGGAATGACCACTCAGGAAACCTCTGAACTGATTGTGGGGAAACTGGAACGCTACTTGAAAGAGCGTCCTATCGTAACTGTCCGGTTGGTAAACTATAAGATTTCCGTAATTGGAGAAGTAAGCCGCCCGGGAGTCTATACCGTAAATAACGAACAGGTGAATGTCTTTGAAGCTGTAGCAATGGCGGGTGATCTGACCATATACGGGAAGCGGGATAATGTACGTATCATCCGCACCGTAGACGGTAAACAAAAACTTATCACCATCAACCTGAATGATGAAAACATCATTTATTCCCCCGACTTCTATCTACGGCAAAACGACATCGTCTACGTGGAGCCGAACAAGGCAAAGAAACAGAGTGCCAACATTGGTTCTTCCACCAATCTTCTGATTTCCATAACCTCTATACTTATATCCCTGGCAGGGTTAATGGTCAATATTTTACGATAAAAAGTATAATTCACTAACTAACACAATCTATATATATGAACACCAATCAAACAGACACTAATCAAATGCAGGAACAAGAAATAGACCTGATTGAACTATTCTACAAATTGTTAGCACACTGGCGGTGGTTTCTGCTGGCTGCTGTGGTAGCACTTGCCGGAGCATACATTTATGTACATGTAGCTACTCCCATCTATCAGGCGACGGCTTCTGTTGTCATCAAGGATTCGGAAGGAAGCAATAAGGCCATTGATGAGCTATTTCAGAAAGTCGCTCCTTCTTCCCTCACCTCTGCAAATACGCAGATTGAAGATGAAATGGAGATATTGCGTTCACGCTCTATCCTGCTGCAAGTGATTAATGAGCTGAATCTGCATACGAAGTACAAGGTGAAAGATGGACTTTTCTATAATGAAACCACTACACCTCCCATCATTGCTTCTATGGATAAAGCATCCATGGATACATTGAGTGGGACATTGCTGATACAAGTAGAGAAAACAGGTGAACGTTATACCGTGAGCAGCGCCTTGGACGATATTTGTGTAACGGAGACTTTCACAGGTTTCCCCGCTTTTATAGAAACTCCTGCCGGACGATGCACTCTAAGATTACTGCCCGGACATCAGTTTTCCGAGGCCATAAAGATAAGTATTTGCCGTCCTATTGATGCCGTAAACGATTATTCCGGTCAGCTGGTGGTCACCACTACCTCAAAGAAAACTTCTATCATCAGTCTGACCTTCAAGGATACGGATAAGGATCGTGCGGAAGCTTTTCTTGTTAAGTTGATTGAAGTCTACAACCGGGATGCAATGGATGATAAGAATAAGGTGACAGGAAATACACTCATCTTTTTGGAAGAACGTTTGGACAGTATCAGCAACGAACTGGGATTTGTAGAAAAGCATCTGGAGCAATACAAACAAAAAGAACGTCTGAGCGATTTGAAAACCAACATGACTCTGGATCTGAATACAAACAATGAGTACGAAAAGAAGTTGCTGGATGTGGAGATGCAACTAAATATGACTAACTATATTTATAACTATTTGTCGGATGATAAACACCGTTTTTCGCTATTACCGGTGAATACGGGGATTGCCGATACGGAACTGGTGCAACTGATTAACGAATATAACAAGGAACTGCTGGAACGTGAACGGCTGATGAACACCATGAAAGCAGATAATCCGACGGTGGTAAATCAGGATATTCGCATTGATGCATTGAGAAGAAATGTAGTAAGTTCTGTGGTCGGTGTGAAAGACGGACTGAGCATAGCACGCACTGATATTCTACGTAAAACCGATTATTTCAACTCCCGTATCGGAAATATGCCGAAGCAGGAAAGGGAGTTCAATAACATAGACCGTCAACAGCAAATTAAGGCAAACCTATATCTGATGTTGCTTGAACGGCGTGAACAGGCAGCTATTTCTTTGGCAGCCACAATGAACAAAGCAAGAGTGATTGATGCTCCTCTATCTGCTGACAGACCGATAGCTCCGCGAAGTATGATGATTTATGCCGGAAGTCTGTTTCTGGCATGTGCAATGACGGCAGGAGTTATTTTGTTCGGAGGAATTTTCCGTACTAAAATTATGTCGGTAGCAGAAGTAGAGAGCACACAAATTCCTGTAATGGGGATCATTCCTTATACCAAAGAAGGTGGTGGCGTTGAAGAAGGACAAAACGGCATCATGGAAGAATCTTTTCGCCGCATGAGAAGCAATCTGCGTTTTCTTACTGAAGACGGTGATAAAAAATGTATCCTGATGACCTCCACCATTAGCGGAGAAGGAAAGAGTTTCATCAGCATCAACCTGGCTCTGACCTTTGCTTTTCTGGGATGCCGGGTACTGGTAGTGGGTCTGGATATCCGCCGTCCCAGACTGGCGGAGTATTTCAGAATAAAGAGTCATGTAGGTATGACCAGTTACCTTTCGGACAATGAGATAAAACCGGAAGATATAATCTTCCCGTCAGGAGTACATGAGCAATTATTCGTCGCACCTGCCGGACCTATCCCTCCTAATCCGGCAGAACTGTTGGAAAGAGCCCGATTGAAAGAGGCATTCGCGTATTTCCGTGAACAGTTTGATTATATCATTGTGGACTCGGCTCCGGTGGGATTGATTAGTGATACATTGAGCTTGAGTAAAGTGACTGATTTCACACTCTATGTGTGCCGCATGAATTATACGCACAAGAATGTGTTGTCTGAAATTGTCGAGATACAACGATCAGGGCAACTGAACCAAATATCTTTAGTAGTGAATGGTGGTAATCTGGCGGAAAAGAAATATGGTTACGGATATGGCTACGGATATAGTTATGGTTACAGAGATACTCATAAAAAGCATAAGTAATATACACTCATTTTTTTCATCTCACTTTTTTTTCTTCTCAATGAAGATACTGCTCCGGACTTTCATAAGTTAGGTAAAGTCCGGACGGTATTTTCTAAAACCACCACTTCTTCTTTTTATTCTGTTCCGCAGGGATATTGCCTTGCGTATAGATATCCCGGAAGGTTTTACGTTCTTTAATCATCTGATAGATAAGTCCCCAATCGGGCAATCCGCCCAGATTACGGTCGTCAATGAAAAGGTCTACTTTCAGTTTACGGGAGAATCCACAGTCCTGCTGCTTTTCTTCGGGATAATCACGATTGACAGCATAGAATTCCACTCCTCTTTCTTTGCACCAGGCAACGGCTTCTTCCAGAAGTTCACCTTCGCGCACACTCCACAAAATAAGCCTGTGCTGATCTTGCTGCAACAGTTTTAAAGTGTCTGTTGCAAAAGGAATTTCTCTACCGATACGGGGATAGCGATGTTCTACTATAGTTCCGTCGAAATCAACTGCTATTGTCATAGTTTTATGCTGAAAAATTACAGAACAAAGATACGAATCTTATTGAAAAAACAAAGCGTTCTCTCCCTTTTACAATAGGCAAATATGAAAGAAATTTGCATATAATTTCATAAAAATGTATTTTTGCGCTTAATTTTTCACTAACAACATAATATTAGGATGACTCAATCACCCAAAAATGTATCTAAAGGGTTCACTAAAGCCTTTTGGGTAAGCAACACGGTCGAACTGTTCGAACGTATGGCGTATTATGCCGTTTTTATCGTTCTCACTATTTATCTTTCTTCTATTTTAGGCTTCAACGACCTTGAAGCGAGTATGATTTCCGGTTTATTTTCCGGCGGTCTTTATCTTTTGCCTATCTTCACGGGTGCTTATGCCGATAAGATAGGTTTCCGGAAATCCATGATTGTTGCTTTTTCGCTGCTGTCTGTCGGATATTTGGGTTTAGGAATTCTCCCTACCCTGCTGGAAGCTGCCGGTTTGGTGGAATATGGTAAAGCAACCCGTTTCACCGGACTGCCGGATAGCGATAGCCGCTGGATGATCGTTCCTGTGCTGTTTGTTATCATGGTGGGCGGATCGTTTATCAAATCCATTATTTCAGCTTCAGTGGCAAAAGAAACTACGGAAGCAAACCGCGCACGCGGTTATTCCATCTTTTATATGATGGTGAATATTGGTGCATTTACCGGAAAAACAGTGATTGACCCGTTGCGGAATGTTATTGGAGAGCAGGCGTATATCTATATCAACTATTTCTCTGCTACGATGACCATATTGGCATTACTTTCCGTTGTTCTGCTCTATAAATCTACCCATACGGCAGGCGAAGGAAAAAGTATGCGTGAAATCGGTCAGGGTTTCCTGCGCATCATAACGAACTGGCGCCTGCTGATTCTTATCCTGATTATAACGGGATTCTGGATGGTGCAGCAACAGTTATACGCTACGATGCCTAAATATGTAATCCGTATGGCGGGCGAAACTGCCAAGCCGGGTTGGATAGCCAATGTAAATCCGTTTGTAGTGGTTTGCTGCGTTAGTTTCGTGACGCGTTTGATGGCGAAACGGTCGGCTATTACTTCCATGAATATCGGTATGTTCCTTATCCCCTTCTCGGCTCTGCTGATGGCATGTGGTAACCTGCTTGGAAATGACGTGATAAGCGGAATGAGCAATATCACATTAATGATGATAGCCGGTATTGTAATACAGGCTTTGGCAGAATGTTTCATTTCACCGCGTTATCTGGAGTACTTCTCCCTGCAAGCGCCTAAGGGTGAAGAAGGTATGTATCTTGGATTTAGCCATCTCCATTCCTTCCTCTCTTCCATCTTCGGTTTTGGTATCGCGGGAGTATTGTTGACAAAATACTGTCCCGATCCTGTCCTCTTTGAGACTCGTGAAGCATGGGAGGCTGCCAGCACCAATGCGCATTATATCTGGTACTATTTCGCCGCTATCGGTCTGATATCTGCACTGGCACTGTTAGTATTTGCCAAAATCACCCAATCCATCGACAAAAAGAAGAAAGCCAAGGTCTGAATATCTCATTTTTTATGTATATTTGCCGTCACTTTGCCATAAAAGTGGCGGCTTTTTCTAAATTGAGGAGAACATAATGAAAGTAAAATTTATAAGCCTTGCAAGCGGAAGTAGTGGCAACTGCTATTATATAGGCACTGAAAAATACGGAATACTTATTGACGCTGGTATAGCGGTACGTACTATTAAGAAATCATTGAAGGAGGTGGGCATCGGTATGGAAACAATACGCGCGGTATTCGTAACACATGACCACGCAGACCATATCAAAGCTGTAGGCGGACTGGGTGAGAAACTGCACATCCCTGTCTACACAACTGCACGTATCCACGAAGGAATCAACAAAAGTTATTGCATGACGGAGAAGCTCCACTCTTCCGTTCATTATCTGGAGAAAGAAGAACCGATGGTACTGGAAGATTTTCACATTGAGTCTTTCGAAGTTCCCCATGACGGTACGGACAATGTGGGTTATTGCATTGAAATCGACGGAAAAGTATTCTCGTTCCTTACCGACCTTGGTGAAATCACCCCTACTGCTGCCAAGTTTATCCGTAAAGCGAACTACCTGATACTGGAAGCTAACTATGATGATGAAATGCTGCGTATGGGTACATATCCGCAGTATTTAAAGGAGCGCATCACCAGCCGTACAGGACACATGAGCAATATTGCAACTGCCGAGTTCCTGGCTGAAAATATCACGGAAGACTTGAAATATATCTGGCTTTGTCATTTGAGCAAAGACAATAATCACCCGGAACTTGCTTACAAGACGGTGGAATGGAAATTAAAGAGTAAAGGTATATTGGTAGGTAAAGATGTGCAACTCTGCGCTTTAAAGCGTAGCACTCCTTCCGACTTGTACGAGTTTGATTAAAAAAAGCCGCTTTCATCGAAAAAAGATTTTATTTTGCTTGGATGAATAAAATAAAAGGACTACTTTTGCACCCGCAAATAAGAAAAACAATGCACTCTTAGCTCAGCTGGTAGAGCAATTGACTCTTAATCAATGGGTCCAGGGTTCGAGTCCCTGAGGGTGTACGAAGATAAGGTTCTGAAAACAATTGAGTTTCAGAACCTTTTTTATCGTCACTGGATGTGACTTTGCTACTAGACTAAAAGAATCTTGAAAATCTCCCGTATGTAGATGCAACAACAGGAGGCATTTATCTGTTTTTCATTATATAGTTTCACTCTCATCATGAATAATTGGAAGAAAAAATTTATCATAATATGGAGCGGGCAACTATTTTCTATATTAAGTAGTTCCATCGCTCAGTTCTCTATCGTCTTATGGATTAGTCTCAAAACGGGTTCTGCGGAAGTTTTGTCCTTTGCCATGATTGCCGCCTTGTTGCCGCAAGCCTTGTTAGGGGCATTTGCAGGCGTATACGTGGATCGCTGGAACCGGAAATGGACTATGATAGGTGCAGATAGTTTCGTTGCACTCTGTTCCGGTATCATCGCTTTGTTGTTTTACCTGGATATTGTGGAATTGTGGCATATCTATATATTATTGGCGCTTCGTTCCATTGGTGGTTCGTTCCATTCACCGGCAATGAAATCATCCATTCCATTGCTGGCTCCGGAAAAGGAACTGACACGTATTGCGGGGATTAACCAGGCTATCCAGTCTATTTGTAATATCGGCGGCCCTGCGTTGGGAGCGGTTCTGCTTCTGGCGTTCGATATGAGTGTAGTCATGTTATTGGATGTGGCAGGTGCAATCATTGCCTGCACTTCCCTACTGTTTGTTTACATTCCGAATCCGAAGAAGGAAAATATCTCAGCTAAGAGTGTCTTGAACGATATGCGCGACGGTTTTCATGTGATTATGCGCAACCGAGGAGTTAGTTGGGTGATGGTTACAGAAATCCTGATTACTTTCTTTGTGTTGCCGATAGTCGCCCTGATGCCGCTGATGACTCTGCATACTTTCTCCGGAACAGCTTATCAGATTAGTTTGATAGAAACACTTTTCGGGGTGGGCATGTTGGCTGGAGGGGCTTTATTGGGGATTTGGAATCCTAAGATCAGGAAGATACTGATGATTGCGTTCTCCTATGCAGTACTTGGTCTGGCATTGGCTATATGTGGTATGTTGCCCGGCAATGGGTATGTCTTTTTTGCCATACTGACGGTGGTACAAGGGCTTATCGTGCCATTTTTATCCGGTCCCTTTACCGCTCTATTGCAGACGCAGTTCAAACCGATTTATCTGGGACGTGTATTCTCGCTTTTCGACAGTATAAGTTTGTTCCCTTCTATCATCGGTCTGCTTGTCACAAGCTTTGTAGCCGACTCTTTGGGAATAGGCAACATATTTATATACTGTGGTTTTGCCATTGTACTGACTGCAATTCTGATGATGTGTATTCCTTCTGTTAGAAATTTGGAGAAAGAGGAGATCAGGAAGAAAAAGTAAATAGTATTATTGCGCGTCTATACCTCTTTTTTTCAGCATCTCAAAGTCTTCATTTCTCATTCCTATATCATCCAGTGGACGCGGTTCATTATGATCGTTCAGATAAACCCTCGATTTCTCTGTATAGAGAGGGCTGGTGACAGATAGACTGTCATTGCGATACGGAGTTTCTATTCCGGCCAGTTCCATCATGGTCTGGAAAAAAGAAATACTGGAAGATATATTTTTCTGCCGGTTCATCGAAGCAGCTTTCTCTATCCCGGGATACTCTTCCCTATAACTGTCAGATGTCCACAGCAGGAAAGGTACGTGTAGCTGATAGTAGGACGGAACGGGGGATGCATGAAGAAACAGGTGTCGGCCATCGTCGAAGATATCTTCCCCATGGTCGGACGTGTAAAGCATACTGGCATCTACTTGCTGCTCCTCCAATAGGTGGATGATACGTGCCAGGAAATTATCCGTATACCGAATGGAATTGTCGTAGGCATTCATCAGGTTATCTTTGTATTTCACTTCTGCATCTACGGGGAAATCCGGCAAGAAGAAAGCAGCAGTTTCCGGATAACGTTCCCGGTAATTGAAGTGAGATCCATAGGTATGCAATACAATGAACTGTTTCCGATTTCCTTTCTCAAGTTCTTTTTCTACCAACATTAACAGGTCGTCATCTGAAGGGTTATATTGCGAATCCTGGGAATCTTCCTTGATAAAATCATAAGTATCCGCTTCCATTCCGAAGAAGTCGATGAAAGAATGGTTATACCGCTGATTTGAGAAGAAAGCTGTCTGGAAACCGGCTTCTTTGAAAGCGGTAATGATGCTTTTCCAATAATAAATGGAATCGAAATTCTGTGCAGATACAGGAGAAAGCAGCATTGGTACACTCTTGTGCGTAGTATTCGATTCCGTCAGAACATGGCAGAAAGAGGTCACTCCTTCTATTTTAGAAAGTTCAGGGTTCGTATCCCGATCATAGTCGTAAAGACTCCAGTTCAGGGCGCGGGATGTCTCGCCCACTACCATAATATAAATTTCGCGCCTGTCTTCCGGATGGGAAGGCTGGGCGTTAAAAGTGAAATTCTCTGATGTGCGGTGATACGTCCTTGTTTGGGCATTACGCTGGAATGCGAGTGCTACATTGTAACACACGTTGGCCGGATACAAATCCGATTTTAGCTCGTAACGTTTATCTAGTCCATAAGCGGCGCCCAGTGAAATAAAGCCGATGAGCAAGGCAATCCATGCCTTTTTCCGTTCCCGACGGATAAATTCCGGAGATAATTTCCGCTTCTTTATAATGGAGATTGCAGCCAGAATCAATGCCGGTATATAAAGGATAATCACACTCACTAATGCCGGAACAAGATTATCCAGTAACTCCATGGCTTCACTTGAATTAGTGGTTACCAGGTTCAGGAACATATCCACAGCAATAATGGACTGTCCGAAGAGATAAAGCAGTACTATCTGGAAAGCTCCGAAGAAGATGAATAGGAAAAGGATCCAGAACATCTTTCCACAGTTTCTCGACAAAGTCATTAATAGATAATAGAAAGCAAATGGCAACAGTACATTGCACACTTTTGCCACCACAGGCATCGGCTCTGTAAAACAGAGGATGATATTGGGTACTATCAGGATCAACAGGAACAGATAGAACAAATGTTCCTGATTTTCCAACCATTTCTTTATGTTTTTAAAAAGCTTCATTGATGTTGAATATAAACCCGGTCTGGCCTTTTCCAAACCCTAAATCTAACCTTACGTTTACTCTCTTTTTGAACTCCCATCGATAACCAAAACCATAATTAGGGAGGATATGTTTAACTTCGAAGCCGGAGAATTTAGGAAATACGGTTCCCGCTCCTGCCCATACAGCTACGCCATTTCGCCTCCAGACGTGCTGGCGAAGCTCTATCTGCGCATCCATGGCACATTTATCACGGTAACGCCCTTCGTAATAGCCACGCATGGAATAAGAACTTCCCAATGTTGCCATCAATCCCCAAGGCGGATTACCGTAATTCAGCAACGTATGGAATTGTCCAGCCAATACTCCCCCTTTCCATACAGGATGATAATAGCTGGTAGTCAGCTCTGTGCTGCTGAAAGCATATTTATTACCGAGGAATGCGGGGCTGAATCGTTGGTCTATTCTCAGGTAATAGCCACTATAGGCATTTGTGAGGAAATCCCGTGAATCATAGAGTAATGAGAATCCGAGGCTTATATTGGTAGTCCGTGCTTTCATTCCTTCCCACAGTTCGGGCTTTTCAAAATCGTGGCCGTAGACATAATCAAAGACAGCCATCGGACCGATATAGAAGTTGCGCGCTACACGAGTCATGAAGTCTACCTTTACTTGTGCCTGGAAGCGGTCGTAATCACTTTCATTATCGTCATTAGAACCGTTTTCATATCCTTTTCCCCAGTACAAGCTGGGGAACGAATAGAAATAAAGATTATAATTCAGACGGTATTTGTCTTGTGGAAAGAGATGATTTCCACGTACCCCCAACAAATAGAAACCTACCGTAGATACATCACCATATAAAGATACATTAGATGGCGGAAGGATGGTGTCATTCAGGTCTGTACGATATAATCCGGCGGCTACCAGACCGATACCGAACTTGGTATCACTGGAGTAATGAGGCCCTCCGATAACGCTGAAGTCAAACTTCTTGTTTTTTTTCTCTTTGTTGGCATCATTAAAATAGTCCAGGAATTTCTTGAAGAAACTTTTCTTTTGTGGTAAAGTGTCAGTTACAGATACAGAAGATTCGACTGAAACATCCGTTCCTGTGGGGCCTTGTGCCCATATATCGGTGGCTATTATCAATAGCAGCACCGGTAATATCCATCTCGTTAGTTTAGCGTCCATGATTATACCTGTAGAAAACTACGTCGGCAAATTTAGTTTTATTTTAACCATATAACAACAATTTTGTGAAGTGTTTTGTTCAAACTTCTTCCATTAAGAAAAAAGGGGGAAGAAATAAGAAATTCAGAACTTTATTCCCGTTTTAACGTTATTCTTTTAGAACGAATAACGAACTTCATTATGAAAACAAAAATGGATATTCCCGATAAAGAGGGACGAAAACGACTTGTGATTGTGGGTGGCGGCTTCGGTGGATTGAAGTTGGCACGAAAATTGAGAAGTGATAAATTCCAGATAGTGTTATTGGACAAGAATAATCATCATATTTTCCAACCCCTACTCTATCAGGTAGCAACCGCCGGTATTGAACCAAGTGCAATTTCTTTTCCTTACCGCAAGATATTTAAAAAGAGAAAACATTTCCATATACGTATTTGTGAGGCGCAACGGGTAATTCCCGAAGACAATATTCTGGAGACTTCCATCGGAGCTCTTTCATACGATTATCTGGTTGTCTCTACCGGATGCCGTACTAACTATTTTGGTAACGATGGGCTGTCTCAACGGACAATGGCCCTGAAGAACACTGCGGAAGCTTTGTTTAATCGCAACCAGATACTGGAAAGTTTTGAAAAAGCACAGAATACCAGCAATCTGGAGAAAAGAAAACGTCTCATGACATTTGTCATCGTAGGTGGCGGTGCTACGGGTATAGAACTTTCCGGTGCATTGGCAGAAATGAAGAAATTTGTGCTTCCGCAAGACTATCCCGATCTTGATATGAACCTGATGCGCATTGTCCTTGTGGATGGTGCTCCCCGCCTGCTTTCCGCTTTCTCTGAAAAATCTTCGGAAGAAGTGGCAAATTACTTATTAAAACGTGACGTGGAGATCATAACCAGTGTGCAGGTTACGAATTATGAAAATGGAATAATGACACTGAGTGATAACAGTACTCTGGAAACGATGAATGTCTTTTGGGTTGCAGGTGTACGCGCCAACAGCATAGAGGGACTTGCAAAGGAAGCCTATGGCCCCGGTAACCGCCTCCTTGTTGATCTCTACAACTGTGTTCAGGGTTATAACAATATTTTTGCCATCGGTGATACTGCACTTATGATTTCCAAGGAATACCCGAAGGGACATCCACAAGTAGTTCAGCCAGCCATTCAGCAAGCCCATAATCTGATCCAGAATCTGGATAGAAAGGAACGGGGGCTTGAAATGCAACCTTTTGTTTATCACAACAAAGGTTCTATGGCTACCATAGGACGCAATCACGCAGTGGTGGAACTGAAAAACCTTCGTTTCGGTGGTTTCCCCGCGTGGGCAGTATGGTTATTCATCCACTTAATGAGTATTGTCGGTGTAAAGAACCGTCTGTTTATCTTTGTAGACTGGATGTGGAGTTACTTTACATACGATCCTTCTTTGCGGGTAATTATAAAACCTTTGCGTAGAGATAAACCATAATGCCTTATTTTTCGTTATATTAAATATAAATGTTTAAACGAACGACTATGCTTTACAAATTTTTATTCCCGTCTAAACCGGATGGAGCAGCAACGTCTGCTATATTATTAATAGTGAGAATTATATTTGGTGTGTTACTAATGAACCATGGTATCGAGAAGTGGTCCAATTATCAGGAGTTATCCGCTGTATTTCCCGATCCGCTGGGTGTGGGCAGTCCTCTTTCCCTGGGATTAGCCATATTCGGTGAATTGGCTTGTTCTATGGCATTTATCATTGGTTTCCTTTACCGTCTGGCTATGCTGCCGATGATATTTACAATGGGGATGGCATTCTTTGTCATTCACGGAAACGATCCGTTTGCGGTCAAAGAACTGGCTTTCATATATCTGGTGGTATACGTACTGATGTATATTATCGGTCCTGGAAAGTTTGCCGTAGACCACTGGCTGGGTAAGGCTTTAACTCCCAAAAAGCCTTAATTTTACCGGGGCTGTTTAACTGAAAAATTGTTTTTGTCTCTTATTTAAGTGTATTTTTCACAAAAAGCACTTATATTTGCCCGAAGAAAAAGAGCAAAGAGTTAAATCAATAAACTCAGTAAAACAAAAGAAAGTAATTATGAAAAAGAGTAATTTGAATTTGGCTGCAACCGTGATGATTTGTGGCGCATTTCTTTTCAGTTCTTGTATCGGTTCTTTCGGCCTGCACAGTAAATTGGTAAATTGGAACCAAAGTATCGGTACAAAGTTTGTTAATGAGCTTGTTTATCTGGCTTGCAACATTATCCCCGTATATCCTGTTTGCTATCTGGCAGATGCGTTGGTAATCAACTCCATTGAATTCTGGAGCGGTTCCAATCCGATGGCTAACGTGGGTGATGTGAAGAAAGTAAAAGGTGAAAACGGAAACTATCTCGTAAAAACATTGGAGAACGGTTACTCTATCACAAAAGAAGGTGAAACCACTGCTATGGAGCTGGTTTACGACAAAGAATTGAACACTTGGAATGTTGTTGCAGAAGGTGTTAGCACTGAATTGCTGCAAATGAACGGTGACGGCACCGCACAGATGTATCTGCCGAATGGTGAAGCAATGAATGTGATATTGGATGCACAAGGCGTAGCTGCTGCTCGTCAGGCAACGATGATCAACACTTATTACGCTGCACGCTAATTAAGAAAAGAATTTGAATATGCGGGCGGATGAGCAATCATTCGCCCGTTGCTTTTTATACCCCTCCCGATTTTTTAGAATGGGTAACCTACTGCAAAGTGGAAAGCAAAGTCACGTCCGAAGTCAGGACGCAGAATGGGATAACGCTCCTTTCCCTTTTCAGGGTTAATAGCCTTCATACCACCATCAAAGCGAAGTACAAAGAAATCCAGATCCAGACGTAATCCCACACCGTAAGCTACGGCTATTTGCTTATAAAACTGGTCGAACTTGAATTTACCCCCCGGCTGATCCTGATATTCGCGAATCGTCCAAATATTTCCCGCATCTACAAACAAAGCACCTCTGAACTTCCAGAATAAACGTGTGCGGTATTCTATACTGGCATCCAGCTTGATGTCACCCGACTGGTTCATGAAGTTACCTTTTTCATCGGAGAAAGTACCGGGACCAAGGCTACGTACCGACCATCCGCGTACACTGTTTGCTCCACCCGAGAAATAACGTTTCTCGAAAGGAATCATCCGTGCGTTTCCGTAAGGAATGGCAATACCTCCCCCAATATGAAATGCAATGGAGTTACGGTTATCGATAACGATATTTTTGGCAAAGTCCAGGTCACCTTTTATATATTGTGCATACGGAATATTCAAGATAGTGTATTCGTCCTGATCATTCTTCTTTAAATTACTCATTTTAGAAAGCACATACAGGAGATTTCCCGCAGACTCAAAGTTGAAACGTATACTATAAGAATTACCAATCACTGCATTGTTCATCAATGCTTGTCCTGCACTGTTATAGATATAGCTGTACCCGGTACGGACAATCAAACGGTCTTTATAATTATACTCCAACAGATAGTTCTTTTCATCGTTCAGGAAATTGTTTTTAAACTCGGGTTCTATCCACGGCATATACAAATAGTTGATGTCCAGCAAGTCTATACGATGCTGCGAACGCTGTCGCTGCAAACCCCATTTATAACTCCATGAACCGGATGCAACGATGCGTGTAAACTCGGGACGCATCTGATAATTATATTGCAGCCCGAATTCTGTGGTTGCCCTTATCTTCCGCTTAAAGTCATTGGATATGAACGGAAACATGAAGCGGGGAAAGTTTATACTGGTTTCCACACCGAGTTCCGTATAGTTGTCATTCTTATACCCTAAACCGGAAACAGCTTCGTAAGCTCCGCGAAGCTTAACCAGGAAAGTTTCGGAACCTCTGAATACATTGCGATTCTGAAAAGATACAGATGCTGCGGCACCCAAATCACCCGCAGAGTTCGTTCCCTCCAGTTCGAAAGATACAGACTGATGTTTGTTCTTCGTCAGCATAACATAGGCATTCAGCTTTGCGCTATCATTTACCTGTGTTTCGAAGAAACGTACATTGGTATATTTCAATACCGGCAGACGTCCGAAGTTGGAATAAGTGCGTTGCACATCCTGTTCATTGTAAAGATCTCCCGGAGTAATCCGCAGATTATCAGTCAATACTTTAGGGCGCAGGTACAATTTATCCTTATAATATATGGGAAACCCCTTATAGTGTATCGAATCATTGATTTCCACACTACTGAGAGCTGAAGATTGCAGCACGTTATAGTCCGCAATGAAATTCACTTTATTAATCGTATATTGTGGATGATCCTGCAATTCAGCACCGGAATGCTGTCTGTATCGTGCCAGGTGCAAGGTCAGATCCACCTGATAAGTGCCACGTACCGTATCTGCCGTATAAGAAATATAATCCTTATTGAATTTATAATAACCGTTGCGAAGCAGGTTACCCGTGATCCGTTGGCGTTCACTGTCCAGTATGTTGGCATTGAAGTACATACCTTCGGATAAATAGGTCGATGCAGAATCTTTCTGCATATATTCCCGGATTTTTTCATCCTGAACATCATATTTCAGGCTACGGACAATATACGGCTCTCCGGTGTTTACTTTATAAGCCAGTTTTACCTTTTTCTTCTTGATTTTGGGAATGTACTCTACGGTAGCACCCATGTATCCCATATTCTGAACGGCTTTCGTCATTTCCTCCCGCGAACGTTCAGTTTCTTCCTTACTATAGATAACAGGGGCATCTCCCAGCCTGCGTAAAGCCCGGTTCACCCAACGGGTAGAATCACGTCCCGACCAGTTGTAAACATACAGCTGGGTTTTAATCAGACTAAACCATTTGGAGTTCGGATTTTGCCGCACATATATGGACAAATTAGAAGGCTTCACATTTTTATTATCAGTATGTATGCGCACTTCATCCAGCAAGTATGAACCATCCGGCACATATTTGGTGGTCGAGCAGGAAGCTAATGTAAGTATGGCAGCAGTAAGTAGTGCGTAGTGGAAGCCTTTCTTCATACCAGAATTAATAAATTGCGCATAATTGACTACAAATATAAATCTATTTTTTCTTTTCCGAAATAAAAAACCGGATGAAGTGTGTTCCGTTTTTTGATTATATAGAAATAATCACGTACTTTTGCCAAACGATAACATTTAAGCTATGGCACTGAGCAAAAACCGCATCAAATATATCCACTCGTTGGAGCTGAAGAAGAATCGTAAAACAGAAAAAGTCTTTCTGGCAGAGGGTCCTAAACTGGTAGGCGATTTGTTGGGACATTTTCCCTGCCGTTTTCTGGCAGCTACGCCCGAATGGTTATCGCAACATCCCAAGCTTCCGATAGAAGATGTTTCGGAAGTGTCTGATGAAGACCTTTCCCGTGCCAGCTTATTGAAAACTCCCCAGCAAGTACTTGCTGTATTCGAGCAGCCGGAATATGAAACGGATGCTTCCGTTATCAGCCATTCACTCTGCCTGGCGCTGGACGATGTGCAAGATCCGGGAAATCTGGGCACTATCATTCGCTTGGCAGACTGGTTTGGTATAGAGCATATCTTCTGTTCCCCGAACACCGTGGATGTATATAATCCAAAGACGGTTCAAGCCACCATGGGAGGCATTGCCCGTGTAAAACTGCACTATACTCCCCTGCCCGACCTCATTCAAAGCCTGAAGGATATACCAGTTTACGGCACTTTCCTCGATGGAGAAAATATGTACACACAGAAATTATCATCCAACGGATTGATTGTGATGGGTAATGAAGGCAACGGAATCGGGAAAGAAGTGGAGCAACTCATAAACCGCAAACTTTATATTCCCAATTATCCCGCAGAGAGGGAAACGTCCGAGTCACTGAATGTGGCAATTGCTACCGCAGTAGTCTGTGCCGAGTTCCGCCGACAGGCAGCATCGCTGTAAAATCGAAAGGATAAAGTAGATAAGCATTTATTCCGGAAGGAAACGTTTCTTGGCAGAAAACTTCCGGAAGTTCCTGTAATACTTCATTTGCTTTTTGAAATATACTGGAGTACCCTTTGGAAATATCTTCTTCATTATTCAATAAAGCAATGACTCCGGGAAACCATTCTACTCCTTCAATTTCCTCTGTCAAGGGAAAGGCGGACACGACTTGTCCTTCTTCCACCCCTACTACATATTGTTTGAGATAACCATGTCCGGGCAGAAAAATAAAGTGTGAAGCAAATCGTTTGATCATCAGGGGTTATCTTTACGGAATTGAACGTGCTCCGGATTATCCAACTTCTTCAGTGTAGGTTCCGAAGACGGGCGAGGACGGGCAGCATCACGTCTGCGCGGATTGTCATTTATCTTCTCTTCCACAGGTTTCAGTTCCTCTTTCTTGAGTTCCTGAGGTTCTATTTTCTCTGTCTTAACAGAATCTTTCTGAATAGAATCATTCTTAGCAAACGACAGTGTATCCGTAGCATGATAACGCATCAGTGAAATGCGGTCGGTCAGCAATGTACGGGTAGCCTGTGCTGCGGGATAATAGATATACCCACGTATTTCCCGGATTTCTCCCAACGTATCGGCAAAGAGGGAAACCGTTTCCATACCCGATTTATATACTTTCTGAATATCACTGATTATGCTGTCCTTATAGACAATCTGCATAGCCATGACGGGAGCATATAAGGAATCTGGCGCACCGTTGTGGAAGCGGAAACGAACGTTCCACCGCAAAGTATCGCGGTCTTTAAAGTTGGTATCTGAGGGTAATACGAAAGTAATCTTGTTGTCCATCGGCATACCTGTCAACTGATAGATACGTTGCCATGCCCATACATCAATACTGTCACCCGGAAGACTTTCCTTCGGCTTATTGTCACGTATGGCAATTAAATGGTTGACAACATCCCGCTCCGCTTTCAGCCTTGCGTTTACTTTCTCATAAATCTTGGTGAGTACTTCCGGATTACGCGTGAACCAAACCATTGAAGAGTCAAATTCGGCTTGCGTAATGCCATGTTTTTTAAACACCGATTCAATGTACAACACCCTTTTATAGCCATCGGTATAAGGAACTTCTTCCCCCATAGCCTTTGCTATATGGTAATCATAAAGCACATTTTCCATCTTAGCATCCGATATGACCACCTTCGGTCTTTTCACCTGACAGGCTGTCAAACAAGATGCTAACAGGAATATGCTAAACCATTGAATTCGATGCAGACCTTTCATGATTTCTTTATTGCATGATAAGAGTCATTCAAATATTTGCTGTAAAATAATAGCAGGGCAATAATACCACAACTGATAGCGGCATCGGCAAGGTTGAATATCGGGCTGAAGAATATGAAATGATCCCCACCTACCAACGGCATCCATTGAGGCCAGTTCGTATCAATGATAGGGAAATAGAACATATCCACCACCTTTCCGTAGAACAAAGGAGCATATCCTCCGCCTTCCGGCAGGAATGAAGCTATCTGCGAATGTGTACTCTCATTGAACAACACACCATAGAATACACTATCGATGATGTTACCCAACGCTCCCGTAAGAATCAGAGATACGCATACGATATAGCCTGTCTTCAAGCCCTGCTTGATTATTCTCGTCAAATACCACCCTATCGCTCCTACGGCAACAATACGGAACAAGGTAAGGAATAACTTACCGAATATTTCCATACCGAACGCCATACCGTTATTCTCGGTAAAGTAAATATAAAACCATGTAGGCGGTTCTGCATCTACCATGCCCAGCTTCTCATAAAGCCATTTTATGGCGTTTTCGCTCTGATGCCAATACATGTGAGTCTTGACATAGATCTTGATTATCTGGTCAGCAATTAATACCGAGAAAATAACGAGCAGCGCAATGCGACCTTTCGTGAGGTATTTGTTCATCCTTACTTCTTACCGTTATTTTTGGCCTCAATGCTCAGTGTAGCATGGGGCACAGCACGTAAACGTTCGGCAGGAATCAACTTACCTGTTTCACGGCAAATACCATACGTTTTGTTCTCGATGCGTACCAATGCGGCCTGCAAACCCTGGATAAACTTCAACTGACGTTGAGCCAGGCGTGTCGTTTCTTCTTTGGACAAGGTGTTGGCACCTTCTTCCAAAACTTTGTACGTAGGAGACGTATCGTCGGTATCATTACCGTCGGCTCCGGTTAAACTGGCTTTCAGCAATTCGTAATCGCGTTGTGCCAATTCTAACTTCTCATTAATAATGGTGCGGAATTCTTCCAATTCAGCATCCGAGTATCTTGTTTTTTCTGCCATAACTTTACGTGTTAAATCGTTAGTATTATTATTCTTTTACAACGCTTACGTACAGGGAGAAATCGTCAAAGTTAAGTTCCGTGCCGTTTTCCACCTCATCGGTCAGCGTCAGTGAGGTTCCTAAAACCTGGTTACAAATATAGTCTTTATATTCGTTTACCGCATCATCTGTTTGCTGATTTTTTGATAATGTAATCTTTATTTTGTCTGTTATCTCCAAACCGCTTGACTTGCGAATATTTTGAATACGGTTAACCAGTTCACGGGCAATACCTTCGCGGCGAAGCTCTTCTGTTACGGTTACATCCAGGGCAACAGTCAGCTTTCCTTCGTTGGCAACCAGCCATCCCGGAATGTCTTCGCTGAAGATTTCTACGTCAGTAGCTTCCACAAGCACATCCGTACCATCCAGTTGCAAAGTATAAGAACCGTTCTTTTCCAGTTCGGCGATAGCTTCCTGTGACATTTCTGCTACAGCGGCAGCTACGGCTTTCATCTGTTTGCCGAATTTCGGTCCCATCTTCTTGAAGTCACATTTCACTTTCTTCACCAGCACACCGGCAGCACCGTCTACGAACTTGATATCCTTCACGTTCACTTCGCTCATGATAAGTGCCTTTACTGCTTCGATATGGGCACGTTGTTCCTCGTCCACTACCGGTATCATGATACATTGCAGCGGCTGGCGTACTTTGATGTTCACCTTGCGGCGCAAAGCCAATACCATTGAAGTTACGTCTTGTGCCATTTGCATGCGGACTTCCAGTTCCTTGTCTATCATATCCTCCTTATATTCGGGGAATTTAGCCAAGTGTACGGATACCACGTTGTCGCGTCCCGTTGCAGTAACCAAGTCCATATAGAGCTTGTCGGCATAGAACGGAGCGATGGGCGACATCAATTTGGCAACGGTTTCCAGACAAGTGTACAGAGTCTGGTATGCGGATAACTTATCCTGCGTAAATTCACCACCCCAGAAACGTTTACGGTTCAGACGAACGTACCAGTTGGAGAGGTTGTCGTTTACGAAGTCGGATATCAGACGTCCGGCCTTTGTCGGCTCGTATTCGCTATAGCAAGTATCCACTTCTTTCACCAGTGTATTCAGCACAGAGAGTATCCAACGGTCGATTTCAGGGCGTTCAGCCATCGGCACGTCAGCTTCCTTGTATTCGAATCCGTCTACATTGGCGTAGAGGGAGAAGAAAGAATACGTATTATATAATGTACCGAAGAATTTACGACGAACTTCTTCGATGCCGTCTACGTCGAATTTCAGGTTATCCCACGGAGAAGAATTGGTGATCATGTACCAACGTAAGGGGTCGGACCCGTATTTCTCGATAGTTGAGAAAGGATCTACACCATTGCCCAGACGCTTGGACATCTTGTTACCATTCTTGTCAAGTACCAATCCGTTAGAGATAACAGCCTTGTAAGAGATGGTATCGAATACCATTGAAGCGATTGCATGGAGCGTAAAGAACCAACCGCGAGTCTGGTCCACACCTTCGGCGATAAAGTCGGCAGGGTAAACCTGATGGCTATCCAGCAATTCTTTGTTCTCGAACGGATAGTGGATTTGTGCATACGGCATGGCACCGGAATCGAACCATACGTCTATCAGGTCCGCTTCACGCTTCATGGGCTTGCCGTCTTTGGATACGAGGATGATATCATCCACATACGGACGGTGCAAGTCTATCTTATCATAATTTTCTCCATTGTATTCACCGGGTACGAAACCTTTATCCTTATAAGGATTGGACTTCATGAATCCGGCAGCTACGGATTTCTCTATTTCATTATAAAGCTCTTCAACCGAACCGATGCAGATTTCCTCGCTGTTGTCTTCCGTGCGCCAGATAGGCAGCGGAGTACCCCAGTAACGTGAACGGCTCAGATTCCAGTCATTCAGATTTTCCAGCCACTTGCCAAAACGTCCCGTACCGGTGCTTTCCGGTTTCCAGTTGATCGTCTTGTTCAGCTCTATCATGCGGTCTTTGCAAGCGGTAGAGCGGATGAACCAGCTATCCAACGGATAATACAATACCGGTTTGTCCGTACGCCAGCAGTGCGGATAATTGTGTACATGCTTCTCTATCTTGAACGCCTGGTTGTTAGCTTTCATCATCATGCAGAGACTTACGTCCAGACTTTCGTCCTGATCTGTCAGATTCGGGTCGTAAGCGTTCTTCACGAAACGGCCTGCATATTCCTTATACAGGTCTACGTTTACGCGCTCTTTCACGAAGTTCTCGTCCAGTTCGTCCAATTTATAGAACTTACCGGTCAGGTCCACCATCGGGCGGAGTTCACCTTTCTTATTGATGAGTTGCAACGGCGGAACACCGGCGGCTTTCGCTACCTGGGCATCGTCGGCACCGAATGTCGGAGCGATATGTACGATACCTGTACCGTCTTCCGTAGTCACATAGTCACCTGAGATTACGCGGAATGCACCTTCACCCGGATTCACCCAAGGTATCAGTTGCTCATATTCCATACCTACAAGTTCCGGACCTTTATATTCTCCTACAATTTTGAACGGTATCAGCTTATCTCCCGGTTTGTAATCTTCCAGGGCGATGTCTTCCGCTTTCTTATTGAAGTGCGTGTAGAGCAAAGCTTTGGCAAGTACAACGGTGATTTTCTCTCCGGTGTATCCGTTGTAGCTTTGTACGGCTACATAATCTATCTTCGGGCCTACGCAAAGCGCGGTATTTGAAGGCAATGTCCACGGAGTCGTGGTCCATGCTAAGAAGTACGGAGTTCCCCACTCTGCCATTTCCGGCTTCGGGTTCTTCATCTTAAATTGTGCCACACAGGTCACATCCTTCACGTCGCGGTAGCAACCGGGCTGGTTCAATTCGTGTGAGCTCAGTCCTGTTCCGGCAGCGGGAGAATACGGCTGTATGGTGTATCCTTTATAAAGATACCCTTTTGTATAGAGTTGCTTCAACAGCCACCACAAAGTTTCGATGTAGCGGTTGTCGTAGGTGATATAAGGATCGGTCATGTCTACCCAATACCCCATCTTGTGAGTCAGATCTTCCCATTCTTTGGTGAACTTCATCACATCTTTGCGGCAGGCAGCGTTATAGTCGGCTACGGAGATCGTTTTACCGATATCTTCCTTGGTGATACCCATTGCTTTTTCCACACCCAGTTCCACAGGAAGTCCGTGTGTGTCCCAGCCGGCTTTACGTTTCACCAGGAAACCTTTCATGGTTTTGTAACGGCAGAAAATATCTTTGATGGAGCGAGCCATTACGTGGTGAATGCCCGGCATACCGTTGGCAGAGGGCGGTCCTTCATAAAAAACGAAAGAAGGACAGCCTTCACGTTCTGTCATACTCTTGGCGAAAACCTGGTTCTCGTCCCATTTCTTCAACACTTCCGCGTTTACCTTTGAGAGGTCGAACTGCGAATATTCGGCAAACTTCTTACCCATCTTATTTGCAATTTAACTATTTACAATTTAACGATTAAGGAGGCGCTTTGAGACGTGCTAAAGCGACCCTCCTTATTTTAAGGGTGCAAAGTTACAAAAAAGTTAGAGAAAAGATATTATTGAATAGAAAAAAACATATCTAATTGGAATACGGCTCTTCAAAGAAGTGTTATTCACAAATCTTTTTGTTATTTTTGCCTGTTATAATTGATTATTCACCCAAACAAAACATCAAAAATAATAGTATGGACAAAGATCTAAAAAAGGTTGTGGTACTTCTGGCACACCCCAACATGGAAAACTCACAAGCCAATAAAGCCCTGCTTGATGCCATAAAGGATATAGAAGATGTGGCTATATTTAATCTATATGAGATGTTAGAGCAAGATATCCTCAATATGGATGCATGGAGCCGGATTATATCTCATGCCAATGCAGTGGTATATCAGTTTCCATTTTATTGGATGTCGGCACCATCTTTATTAAAGAAATGGCAGGACGGGATATTTACCTATTTGGCAAAAACTCCGGCAGTAGCCGGTAAACCTTTGTTGGTGGTTACCACTACCGGTTCTGAATTTGATGCGTACCGGAGTGGAGGGAGAAATCGCTTCACGGTGGATGAACTTTTGCGTCCTTATCAGGGTGGTGCTGTGCATGCAGGGATGATATGGCAGAGTCCTTTCGTGGTGTATGGTATGGGAACACCCGATGCGGAAAAGAATATTGCCCTGGCAGCGGATCTTTATAAAAAACGGGTGATGGCACTTATCGGGAAAGATAAATCGGAAGATAGCTGGTAAAGTGTAAAGTATCAGCCAAAACACTTGATTTTGCCTTTACGATGTTGTATCTTTGTAGAAGCTTTAAGCTGAGTTTTATTGTAAACCTAAACCTTTAGTAAAATGGCAAAAGTTAGTCTTTCTTTTTCAGAAGCCTTTAAACAGTGCATTAATTTGACAGATATCTTATGTGAGACAGCCTGCCTGCCGGATAAACATGGGTGGTTCGCTCGTTGGCAAATTAAATAGATTATAGTTATTTCAGATGTTCGACATTTGGAATAATAATAGGCAAAAAAGAAGATAAGGTGGTATTTCCTCACAAGGATTTGCCACCTTTTTTGTTGATTTATATTTGGGGTAGGATTTAAAGCTCATTTTTGCGCTGTTAATAAACGTTGGATACGTTCTTAAAAAACGTTCCGGTTATTCTTTAAAAACGTTGTTTGCAGTTATTAGTGAATTGGTTTAAATGTTACTATTTTAGAATATTGCCACAACTCAATCAAGTCATTCAAAAGCAGTCATCAAATCACGAAATATTTTAAAGGATACAAAATTTCTCTTTCCTACAATATAGCAACGGGATTAAATATATAGCAACCTCTTATTGCAGACTTATTCTTTCACGAGCATTACAAAAAAGATAAGACATATAACAAGAGGTTATTATGGAAAGGTATCAATACAGAATGTACACGACATTCAAATATAGCTTTTATGATTATCTATCGCTTGATGGAAGGAGCTTTTGTTGATCTACCATAATTCATTTCCCACCGTTTTTGAACGTTCCAACTCCAACAATCCTTTTTTTGCATCAAGACCGCCCCCATAACCTGTTAATTTATGGTTACTACCGATCACACGATGGCAAGGTACGAATATAGAGATAGGATTAGTAGCATTTGCTGATGCTACGGCACGCACCGCTTTCGGATTACGGATGCGACGGGCAAGTTCACCGTAGGATATGGTTGTTCCGTATGGTATTTTCATCAGCTCTCCCCATACAGTACATTGAAATTCCGACCCGGTAAAAACAACCGGAATATCAAATATTTTGCGATAGCCAGCAAAATATGCATCGAGTTCTTCAATCGCCCGTTGGATGATTTCGGAAGTTCCCTCTTCGTACTTCGCATTCAGATGTCGCTGTATGCGCCGGTCTATTGTATAGCGACGTCTCTCTACCGCCCAATCGCAAATACACAGTTTGTCACCGTAAGAACCTACAATCATGTCACCCACAGGCGACTGATAACGTGTAATTTTTATAGTTTCCATATTATTGTTTTTATAGTCATGATATTCTTCTTTCATACATATTTTGCACGGTCTATACCCGGTTTGCAAGGCATCCTTAAGCGTATCATAAAAACGAAAGATTTATAACGATAACTTTTATCGCGATTTCTTACCGCTTTTATTTTCTCTTCTATTTCCATTATTTTTATTGCTAACCGGTGTATAGTCTTTCATTCCATCTATCGCGCCTCCTGCCACAGCCCAAAAATAAAGACTTGCTACGGAAGCGTAAGGCGAAAAGCGTTTTTTATACCGGGTGAACAACTGTTTATTTATTACTCTGTGGTGATAGACCATGCGCATACCTCGTAAGAGTGCGAGATCTCCAAAACTGAATATATTGCGGCGTTGCATGGAAAATAACATAAGCATTTCGGCAGTCCATACACCTATACCATCGAGTTCTATAAGTTTGGTACAAACATCTTCATCCGACATAGTCCTAAGAACTTCGATTTCGAATTCACCCGATAATACTTTTTGCGCTGCCGATTTGATGTAAGCCGCCTTTTTGAACGTAATGCCGAACCGCTGTAGCTCTTCATCGTTGAGACTGTCAATAACATGGGGAGTTATCTCGCCGAGAGCAGTCACCATCTTTTCCCAGATTGTTTTGTGCGCCTTTGTCGAAATCTGTTGCCCCACGATGGAATTGATCAAAGCCGCAAACAAGTCGGGAATGACTTTCCGTTCTATTGGACCAACTTTGTCTATCACTTCAGCAAGCCTCTTATCTCGTTTTTTCAGATAAGAAATTTCCGCTTCGCCATAGATGAAAATATTATAATCTGCCATTCCCCAGCTTGTGACGAAAATATTCGTTAGAATCTACTGGAGCCTCATTGCGGTAGCAGTCGTCATATTCCCTTATGACAGATGCAACGGTTATCCGATAACTCTCGAAAAGTTTCTCACGTCCTTCTAACTGGCTCATGCGATGGTTAAGTTCATTACGCCATTTTTCAACGGCTTCTTCACTTTCCCATACATTCAATGACAACAACTTGCTTTCTGCATTCAAACTGCTGAATCGTTCGGAACGGATAAAGCCCTTCGCGTTTGAAAGCAATGGTTTTAATTGAGAGGCAAGTTCAAGATAACGTTCTTTACCCTCTGCGGTGGGCGTTACTTCGAAAAGTACGACCACTTTCTGTTTGCGGCTTTCTATGTTTTCTATCATTTGATTTCTATATCTTTAGTTGTTGTTATCTTATGGTTCTTCTACGATTATTGTTGCTGTTTTTCTGGCGTTCTTCAAATCACCGGCAATAATGTGTTTCAATAGTTTTTCATGAGAAGTCTGTGAATTTATAAAACAATCTGTGCCGTCGTAAATGCGATTGAACTCCGAAAGCAGATGAGTGGCTGCGGAACGATAAATATCAGCCAGTATTCGGTTGTGAGCGGCATCGGCAATGGCAATATGAAAATTCAAGTCGGCTTCGATGCATTCTTCCAACAAGCCTTTTTCCGCATTTACTTTTCTTTTTTCAAGTGAAGCTCGCATTCGTTCTATATCTTTTTCTGTTCTTCGCGCCACAGCTTTCTCCACGATTGCAATATCCAGTATTTTTCTAACTTCGTCCAGTTCCGTTCGATCTGCGGTGCTCATTTTTATGTTGACATCATCATTATTCGATGGAACAGCTACAAACGTTCCTGAACCTTGTTGGACTCGGACAACTCCCATGTTTACCAACAGTTTTACCGCTTCCCGAACGCTTGACCTGCCAACTCCGAAAGTTTTCATCAACTCTGGTTCGGTTGGAAGTTTATCCCCAGCCCTATAGGTCCCTTCCGTAATCTGTTGCTTCAATGTCTCGGCAATCATATCTGCCAAAGACTTCTTTTGTATAATCATAATGCTTGTTTTATTAGTCATATCATCTGATGATTTGCAAAAGTAGATATTTTTATATAGAGAGCAAAATAATTAATGATAAATTGTTTGGCAATTGGTATTTGATTAAAATCTAAAATAAATCCTCCTCTCCTTGGATAGTATCTGAAATATGCACTACCTTTGTCGCCAAAGCAAAAACATTGCATGTGAAAAGGTTACTTTCCAACATCGTAAAGTATGTACTGATAGTAGTATTTGTTTATTACTACGTAGGAAACACAGCCTTTGTCCATACACATGTAGTCGATAATTTCCTCATAACTCACTCCCACCCCTACCTTCCGGGTATGCACCATTCGCACACGGAGGCACAGTGGGAAACCGTCTCCTGGTTCAATTTATTATGCCTGGACAGTTCGCATGAGTTACCGATAGTTCCCTTTATTTTATTTTTCCTAAGTTTCATCTTCTTGTTGCATGGAGCAAACCGGATTGTTCGCACAGCCCGGTCTTTCCATTTACGTTCTCCACCCTGTCATGTATGCTGAGAACAGATTTTGTTATTTAAGTTTCGTATGTAGCCTGAACGGCAGAGCATATGCGAAACCTTAATCTGTTATTCCCAAAATACATGAAGAAAAACGAGTTCTTATCATAACGACAAAGAAATGAAATACATATATTTATTGTGCCTGACCGGCATGATGTGCTATGCCTGTACCGGTCAGCAAAAAGAACAGGAAAACCAGGAATTTTCTGTCTCAGGAGATACTATTGTGGTATCTTCGGAATCCCCCATCGCCAAGAAACTGAAAATAAGCGAAGTTCAGAAAGAATTGCATGAAACGACATTTACAGTTTCGGGCATCGTGAAAGCCATTCCCAATCATTATGCAGAAATAGCCTCTCCGTTTGCAGGACGGGTGACGCGTTCCTTTATCCGTCTGGGACAAAAAGTGGATAAAGGCAGTCCCCTGTTTGAAATCAGTTCGCCCGACCTCTTTGAAACCGGAAAAGTCTACTACCAGGCAAAGCAGGAAATGGAACTGGCTTCCAAGAATCTGCGCCGAGAACAGGACTTGTATGCACACAAAGTAAGTGCGCAAAAAGAAGTGGAAGAAGCCGAAGTGAACTATGAATTGAAAAAGAAAGATTATGAAAATGCGTTGGCTGCCCTGAAAGTATTCCAGATAGAACCGGACCAGTTAGTACTGGGTCAGCCTATGATTGTCCGTTCACCCATTTCCGGTGAAATAGTGAAGAATAACATTGTAATCGGGCAATTCATGAAAGACGATGCCGACCCGGTGGCCGTGGTAGCCGATCTGAATGAAGTATGGGTAGCTGCCAATGTGAAAGAAAAGGATATGTCCCTGCTCTCTTCATTGAAAAAGGTGGAAATATCCCTGGTCTCGCAATCAAATCAGACCTTCAGCGGTACAATCTACCATATCAACGAAATGCTGGATGAAGATACGCGTTCGGTAGAAGTATTAGTGGCATGCGATAATAAAGAGCGACTGATGAAGCCTGCCATGTATGCCACTGTGAAACTGACTGACGAACCTGCTGAAAGCATTCTGATCCCGACTTCCGCCATTTTGCAGGAAGAAGAACAGGCGTATGTACTGGTCTCTTCGGGCAACAATAAATTTCTGAAACGGAAAGTGGAAACTTCTGCTACGGATGGTGACAAGAGTATCATCACTTCCGGCCTGCAATCCGGAGAAAAGTATGTTTCAGACGGTGCTTTCTATCTGCTGAACGCCAACTAAACACCGGGGTTACATAGTATGAAGAAGTTGATTTTTCTGGCGATACATCGTCGAGGACTGATGTTCGTATTGTTTGCCTTCATTGCCGTGGTGGGTTACTATTCATGGACAAGACTGGCAATAGATGCTTATCCGGATATTGCGGATACCACCGTACAGATTGTGACACAAGTGCCGGGACTGGCTGCCGAAGAGATAGAACAGCAAATCACAATTCCCATTGAACGGGCCGTAAACGGTCTGCCGGGACTGAACGTGATGCGAAGTAAAAACACTTTCGGACTGAGCACCGTGGTACTGGTGTTTGATGACGGAATTGATGACTACTGGGCACGCCAGCGTGTGCAGGAGCGCTTGGTAGATGTAGAATTACCTTATGGTGCCGTACCGGGGCTGAATCCCCTAACCTCACCTACCGGAGAGATATTCCGCTACGTCATTGAAAGCGATAATCTGGACCTGCGTGAGATCACCGATTTGCATAAATGGGTGATTATCCCTCGGTTGAAGCAAGTGACAGGCGTAGCCGATGTAAGCAACTACGGTGGCATCACTACCCAGTATCAGATCGAACTGAATCCGCGTAAGATGGAAGAGTACGATATTTCCCTTTCTGACGTGACCGAAAAAGTTGAAATGAACAATGTGAACGCCGGAGGAAGTATGTTGAGCCGGGGTGATCTGAGTTATGTGATTCGCGGTATCGGTCTGGTGAAGGATTTGAAAGATTTAGGACGTATCGTTATCAAAACGGATAATGGAGTACCTGTGTATCTGGATGATATCGGAAAACTGAAATATGGCAGCCTGGAGCGCAAGGGCGTACTGGGCTTTTATGATGGCAAACGTAATTTTTCTGACGGCGTAGAAGGCATTGTGCAAATGTTGCGCGGTCAGAATCCCTCGCAAGTGCTCGAAGGAGTACATGCCGCTATTGACGAACTGAATAACGAAGTACTGCCCAAAGGCACACACATCCATCCTTTTATGGATCGCACGAACCTGGTGGATATGACCTTACACACGGTTTCGCATACACTGTTTATGGGTATGATCCTGGTGATAGTGGTACTGATTCTCTTTTTAGGAAGCTGGCGGGGTGCATTGCTCGTTGCCGTCACTATTCCCCTATCGCTACTGATAGCTTTTATCCTGATGCACGTGACGGATATACCTGCCAACCTGCTTTCATTGGGAGCTATTGACTTCGGTATCCTGGTAGACGGCTCTATCGTGATGATGGAAACGATTCTGAAGAAGCGTGAACGGCATCCCGATGAAGTATTGGAAGAAGATTCCATCTTACGACGTACAACGGAAGTCGCCCGCCCTATCTTCTTCTCTATCCTTATTATTATAACCGCTTATTTGCCCTTGTTTGCCTTCGAACATATCGAGAAGAAATTGTTTACACCGATGGCATATACAGTGGGATATGCACTGATAGGCGCTCTGTGTGTAGCATTGTTTCTGATTCCGGGACTGGCATATATGGCTTACCGTAAGCCTCGGAAAGTATATCATAACCGTTGGTTGGAGAAATTGCAGATGCTGTATCACGCACAAGTAGTTCGTGTAATTGACTGCCCGAAAGCCGTATTGGGAGTATTGGCAGGAATCCTGGTTTTAGCAGGTGTTTTGAGCTACACGGTGGGAAAAGATTTCCTTCCTCCCTTAGACGAAGGGGCTATCTGGATTCAGGTACAATTGCCTCCGGGGATTTCCATCGAGCGTTCCAAAGAGATGGGAGCTGAATTAAGAAATAAGTTGGGGCAGTTTCCGGAAGTGTCGTACGTAATGACACAGGTGGGACGTGATGATGAAGGGGCAGAAGCCTTTTCCCTTTCGCACATCGAGTGCGGTGTAGGATTGAAACCTTACGATAGCTGGACTACAGGACGCAATAAAGCCAAGCTGATTGGAGCGATGAATGATACGCTCATGACCATGCCGGGATATTCGGTAGGTTTCTCCCAGCCGATTATTGACATGGTGATGGACCAGATAGCAGGTGCGCACAGTGATCTTGCACTGAAGATATACGGGGAAGATATCACGGAAACGCGTCATATTGCCGATAAGGTTGTCAATGTCATCAAGCAGATTCCGGGCGCGACGGATGTTGCCGTAGATCAGGAGCCTCCCCTTCCCCAACTTCAGATTATAGCAGACCGTGACCGTATTGCACAATACGGATTGAATGTCTCGGACGTGGCCGATCTGATAGAACTCGCCATTGGCGGCAAGGCCATTTCGCAAATCTTTGTAGGTAGCAAGTCGTATGACGTCATCTGCCGTTTCAGCGAAGAGACGCGCAATACGCCGGAACGCATCGGAAACCTGATGCTGACTTCGGGCACAGGTGCCAAGATACCATTGAGTCAGGTTGCGGAGATCAAACTGACCACAGGGGCAAGTACCATTTCACGCGAGATGAATAAGCGGCATCTTACAATCCGTGTCAACCTGCGTGGTATCGACCTGACTTCTTTCTTGCAGAAAGCGAACAGGATGATTGATGACCAGGTGAAATACAACCATGAAGATTTTCATCTGAAATGGGCGGGACAGTTTGAAAACCAGCATCGTGCATACAATCGTTTGGGCGTGGTAGTTCCGTTGGCATTGGGCATTATGTTACTGTTATTGTTTGCCGCCCTCGGCAAATTCCGGCAAGCGGCTTTATTGATGTGTATCATTCCGTTGGCACTCTTCGGCGGTATGCTTGCACTGAATATACGGGGAATGACACTGAATGTATCTTCTGCCGTAGGTTTCATCGCACTGATCGGTGTAGCTATTCAGAATGGAGTGATTATGATTTCTCATATCAATAATTTGCGCGAACGGGGGCGCGACTTGCGCGATGCCGTAGTTACCGGTGTGCGTCATCGTTTCCGTCCCATTCTGATGACGGCTACCGTTGCTGTGCTGGGTTTGCTTCCGGCATCCCTGAGTACGGGAATTGGTTCCGATGTACAGCGTCCGCTGGCAACGGTTATTGTATACGGATTGCTGTTTGCTACTGTGGTGACACTGTATATTCTCCCCACTTTATATTATATGATGGAAAAAAAGGAAGATAAAAAGGATGAAAATGAAAAGATATAATATTGCGTTGTTTACCCTTATTGTTTGTGCCTGTTCAGTGCAGGCACAGACTGTAGAACCGATTACTTATAAGCAGTATATGCATAAAGTAAGTGCCGACAATCTGGAATATGCAGCGGAGAAGATGAATGTCAGTGCCGCACATGCAGATGTGATAGCTGCCAAGGTATTTGATGATCCGTCGCTCTCTTTTACTTATTCCAACAATGAAGATCATACTTTGCAAATGGGGCAAAGCTATGAACTGGAACTTTCGCAGAACGTAACTTTAGGAAGACGTACGGCCGGCATCAAGTTGGCACGCAGCCAAAATGAACTGGCGGAGATTGTGCTGGATGATTATTTCCGGAATTTACAGGCGGACGCCACCATTGCTTATCTGGAAGTAATGAAGCAAAAACAACTCTGTGACATCAAGAGAAGTGCATGGAGCAATATGTACGACCTGGCGAAATCCGACAGTATCCGTCTGGCATCCGGCAAGATCATGGAGGTTGAAGCGATACAAAGCAGGCTGGAAGCGGATATCATGTATAACGAGGTGTTGCAAGCTGAGACGGACTTAAAGCAGGCATATATGCAACTGTCCCTTTTTGTCGGAACCACAGTTACAGATACGCTGTTTCATCCGGTGGAAGAACTGAAAAAACCGGAACAGGTATTTGTGCTAAACGGATTGATTGAGGGAGCTATAGAACATCGTTCTGATTTACTGGCAGCTTTGAAGAATACGGAGGTTGCACGTCGTGAACTGATTCTGGCTAAGCGTGAAAAGCGTCCTGATGTGGAGTTTTCATTAGGATGGAGTCATAACAAGCGTGTACGCAATGAAGAAGCACCTGCCCCGGCATTCAATGGAGTCAGTGCGGGGATTGCGATTCCTTTAAACTTCTCTTCTCTGAATAGAGGTGCGGTCAATGCTGCCCGTTTCCGTGCCCGCCAGGCAGAATTGCAATATGAGCAAATGTGCTTGCAGGTACAGCGGGAAGTTCTGGGAGCCTATCAGCAATTCCAGTCGCAGGCCCTTCAAGTGAAACATTACGAAGGCGGAATTCTGAAACAGGCGCAGGATGTGCTTGAAGGTAAAATATACAGTTATAACCGGGGTGAAGTTTCTCTGCTGGAAATACTGAATGCACAACGCACGTATGATGAAGTTCAGGCGCAATATATAGAAACGCTGTTTAATTATAATGCGGCACTCGTCGAGCTGGAACGCAACTGCGGAATTTGGGATATAAAGGGATAAATTGTTGATAATACAAATGGCACTATAGAGTCTATTTCCTCTCCTCGAACTCTTCATAGAGAGCTATCGGACCGTAGTGCCATAATTTTGTTTCTTCTTTTTCTAAGGCCTTATAAGTGTTTGACCTGTAGAAAATACGAATGGCATCCAGCAAAGTTACTCCCTTTTCTTCTGCGTAAATTTTAGCAAAAAGGCTCACCTTTCCGGGTAATAGAAGATGGAGATTTTTATCAGTTATTTCTCTATTCATAAAATTATCTCCTTTACTTCAATGTATTTCAAATATTTCAATGATTTATCTGTATGGAATAGCATTTGATCTACCAGTTTATAGGTTTTCAACTCTTTAATAAGTCCTTCTTTATCTAAAAGTTCGCTTTCATATAGAGCAAAGGCCGCATAAACCCTATCATTAGCTACTGGTCCGTAAACCAAATCATTATTATGTTCAAAATTTCTTAATGTACGATTTGACATAACAAAATCTACCCATTCTTCTGTAGGTTCATCAAACCACAAAATATTCATTTCGGACATGCTGGCACTATCCATTTCATAGACATTGATATAACCTACATTTGCTTGAGCTGTCATGCGTCTCCTCACCCACTGCTCTGCTTGTCCGTATGAGGTCGTAGTATAGAAACCGGTACCATAATCAAGCGTTCTTGTAGGCTTAATGATTCGAGGTTCTTGCACTATTTCCAAACTTCCATGGTATAGTTTCATCCTATTCCTCCTTTTTTTGCTGAATAAAGTCATCAATTTCTTCTAACAACCATTGACGACTTTGTGTATGCAAAATCTCAAAGTTGTCAGACAAGTACTCTGTCACCCCATATTTGTCAAATAAGTCCATAACTTCATTGCCATTAGCTGAAATATGAACTTTATACTGTTCAATACAGAATGAAATAAAGTAAGCTATATCCAATTCTTTTTTTACCATTCCTACTTCTTTTAGTGCTCGAAAATACGATTTTTATCAGAAAGATACAACCTCTTTCTGATTTTTTCATTTTTAGTTCACATAAGTCACTTCTCCCGTATTTCAGGTCGCGTACTCTGCTGTTATCTCAGGATATCGCATTTCTTGTATGAATTCTTAAAATGAGAGTATGTGTTTGTCACAATATCCTCTTTTTTTTGTATCATTGCAAGCATAATTCTCTAAAGAACATACTATTATGAAAACTAGATTTTTATTATTTGCTGTATTTCTATTGGTGTGCAGCATTGCATTCAGTCAGGAAAGTGATAATGCGAAGTACATTGAGGTTACCGGAACTTCGGAAATAACCCTTGTGCCCGATGAGATTCATTATCTTATTGAGATTAAAGAATATTGGGAAGAGGAATTTGACGGAAAGTCTAAACCGGAGAATTATCGGACTAAAGTGCCATTGGTAGGAATAGAGCGAAATTTGAGAACTGCCTTACGAAAGATCGGGATTCCGGAAGACGCCATCCGTACACAAGAAGTAGGCGACTATTGGCGTGAACGCGGACTTGAATTCCTGGTATCCAAACGGTTTGATATTACATTGACCGATTTTAGTCAGATAGATGAGATTCTAAAGGTTATCGACACGAAAGGTATCAACTACATGCGTATCGGGGAACTGAAAAACAAGGAAATGCAGGTCTATCGGCAACGAGGCAAGATAGAGGCACTGAAAGCCGCACAAAAGAAAGCAGGATATTTGGTGGAAGCATTAGGTAAACGCCTGGGGGATGTCATTCGCATTGTCGAACCGCAGGAAAGTGCAGGTTATTCCCGGTATTTTGCAGCCCAGAGCAATGTAAGTTCATCACAGGCAGAAGCTTACGATGCTTTCCGTACGATAAAACTGAATTATTCGATGCTGGTGAGGTTCGAGATAAAGTAGAAATAAAAAGATTTATTTCTTTTGTTACTGTGTCATTAAAGTGTAACTTTGTACAAAACGTTACGTTATGGGAAAAGTAAAAGAACCAGCTGCAACTTACTATAGCCGTCCGATGCTGAATGCCTTGCGCAATCACATAAAAGACAGAATAGAACAAATGGACGATGCCGTGCTATTATCTAAAATTAGCAGCATGCTTGATAAAGATGAGGAAAGCTTTGAAGAGCGTTATCAACGTGCCAAAGAATTTGCATATACACATCTTGACAGGGAATTTGCAGAAGAACTTGAAAAAGAGAATTTTCTGATAGGCAAACCTATACCTTGCCAATATGCTGATGAGGAATTTGAAAAAGAATCAAAACTGTCAGAAGCCAGCGGTATTGCTACTGATGAAGAAGTAAAAGCCGCTTTCAATTTATGGCTGAACTTAAAATAATCTGGACAAAGCGGGCACTTGCCGTATTTCAAAAAACTGCATATTGGTATGCTGCAAATCTGGGAATACAATTCGCTGCCACCTTTGCAAAAAATGTAGATGAAGCGATACACAAGATTTTATTAATGCCCACTGTTGGCCAGCTTGAAAAACGTGGAAAAGACAAGGAGTATAGGTCTATCCTATCTCACTCTCTATGTAGAATTTATTATTGGTACAATAATACGGAAATACATATTGTCAGGCTACGTTTTAATAAAATGAATAAATAATCCGATTGTTCTATTTCTTCATCCTTACCTCATACAAGTCATTTCTCCTGTCTTTCAGATTGCGCACACTGCCATAAGTATGCAATTCATTCAATAAATCCAGATCCACATCAGATACCAGTATCATTTCTGTATTCGGTGTGGCTTCTGCACGCTTGCCATCCGTCGGAAATGCAAAGTCGCAGGGAGTAAATACACCTGATTGTGCATACTGAATATCCATATTGTGCACGCGCGGAAGATTACCTACACTACCGGCAATGACAACGAAACATTCATTTTCGATGGCACGGGCATGAGCGCATACCTTTACACGTGAGTAAGCATTTTGCGTATCCGTCAGGAAAGGAACGAATAAAATCTGCATGCCCTGGTCTGCCATAATACGGGATAATTCCGGAAATTCCACATCGTAGCAAATCAGCACGCCAATCTTAGCACAGTCCGTATCGAATGTCTGCAAAGCCTTTCCGCCACTTAATCCCCAGCTTTTTATTTCATCGGGTGTTACGTGCAACTTCTCATACATCTCAAAACTACCATCGCGACGACAAAGGAAACCGACATTATACAATAGTCCATCCTCTTTAATAAGCGGCATGCTACCCGTAATGATATTGATATTGTAACTGATAGCCAACTTTACAAATCGTTCTCTAATCTCCTCAGTATAAGCCGCCAGTCCGCGAATGGCCTGTGACTCCCCTTCATTATTGAATTTTGCCATCAGCGGGGCATTGAAGTATTCGGGGAAAAGAATGAAGTCACTCTTATAATCGGATACGGCATCCACAAAGAATTCTACCTGTTCAAACAGGTCATCCAGCGTTTGATAACTACGCATTTGCCACTGCACCAATCCTACGCGCACGGTGGTTTTCGGTGCAATATATTCTTCCGTAGGTTCCTGATAGTAAATGTTATCCCATTGCAACAGACAAGCATAATGCTTGGACTCTTCATCATTAGGCAGGTAATTGCGCATCACCTTGCGTACGTGGAAATCATTGGAAAGCTGAAAGGTCAATACGGGGTCGAAAATTTCTTTCTGCTTTACCTTATCTATATACTCTTTCGGGCGAAGTTGATCCGAGTATTTATAATAGTTGGGAATACGCCCACCGAACATAATAGCTTTCAGGTTCAGAGTTTCGCAAAGCTCCTTGCGGTATTCGTACATACGGCGTGCCAGGCGAAGCCCACGGTATTGGGGATGAATAAAGACTTCAATACCATATAATATATTGCCTTTAGGATTATGGGTATTGAAGGTTTCTTTACCCGTCACCTGTGCATAAGTATGATCGTTCTTCACATCATCGTAATTCACAATGATGGAAAGTGCGCAGCCGACAATCTTTTCGTCTACCACGGTTACAATCTGTCCTTCGGGGAAAATTCGGATGAGTTTTTCAATTTGTTTGTGTGTCCAAAACACATCGCTGCCATCCGTATATACACGGGTGAATGATTGCGCCAGTTGCTCGTAGTCTTCTATTTGTAAATTACGCAACTGTACTTTGTTGATTTTCAATGAGTCCATAATGTCTCTTTTTTATACCAAAAGTTAAATCCGCTGCAAAGGTACGGTTTAAACTTATACATTGTCTCCCAGAATGCATATTTTTGTGAGAGACTGATTTTGCAATAAAAAAGAAATGAGGATTTAACACTTTAGGGATAAGAGTATTTTGCTTTTTTTATACTTTTGCATCGTTTTCTACAACTTTCTGTTTATTTCTTATTTAATTTTTTTAAAATCATGGCTAAAAAGATGTTCTTCCTGTTTGTGCTTTTGCTTTCCCTTACAGGAATGCTCAAGGCACAGGTAACTACTGCCGGAATGAGTGGGAAAGTGATGGCTGACGAAGAATCTGTCATCGGCGCTACGGTTGTAGCCGTACACGAACCTTCCGGAACCAGTTACGGTACTGTTACCAATGTAGACGGACGTTTCAGTCTGCAAGGTATGCGCTCCGGTGGTCCTTACAAGGTGACGGTATCTTACATCGGTTATCAAACGGCAATCTATACAGGTATCCAGCTGCAACTGGGTGAAACTTATTCATTGAATGTAACCCTGCACGAAGCTTCGGAATTATTGGGAGAAATCACCATTACGGCCAGCAGGTCAAAGTTCAGTGCTGAAAAGACGGGAGCTACTACCAATATTTCTTCTGAACAGCTCACCACATTACCCAGCATTAACCGCAGTATCAGCGACTTTACCCGCATTTCCCCGTATGCTTCAGGAAATTCCTTTGGCGGCCGCGACGGACGCTCCAATACGTTCACGGTAGACGGTGCGAACCTGAATAACAACTTCGGTCTGTCGTCCGGTTTGCCAGGCGGTGGAAATCCAATTTCACTGGATGCCATTGATGAAGTACAGGTTGTGATTGCCCCATACGACGTGCGTCAGGCAAACTTTATCGGTGCAGGCATCAATGCCATTACGAAATCGGGTACAAACGCTTACAGAGGTAGCGCTTATATGTACTTCAATAATGAAGTGATGCGCGGTAACAAAATTGGTGATACTGATTTCGGTGTGCGTGCCGAAGAGTCCAAGACTGTTTACGGTGCTACATTTGGCGGTCCTATCATTAAAGACAAGCTGTTCTTCTTTGCAAATGTAGAGTATGAGAAGAGTCCGCAGCAAGTGATTACATGGCGTGCGGCAAAAGAAGGAGAAACTCCGAATAACTCTACGATTTCACGAACTACGGAAGCTGATCTGGCGGAATTTTCACAGATTCTGAAAGACAAATACGGATACAATACTGGTTCGTTCACAGATTTCCCTGCCGATGTCACCAACCTGAAGTTGCTGGGACGTATTGACTGGAATATCAATCAGGGAAATAAGTTGAGTGTACGCTATAACTTTACCAATAACAAAACCTGGGAAGCACCCAATGGAAGTTCGGGAAATACCGGGTATCGTTTGGCATACAACCGTGTTTCGGCATATTCCATGTCCTATGCAAACTCTTGCTATTCTTTGCAGAACATTGTGAACTCGGCTACTGCCGAATTGAACAGCCGTTTCTCTTCCAACGTTTCCAATCAGCTGTTGTTTACATACAGTGACATGAAGGATGAACGCGGTACGAACTCTAGTCCCTTCCCTTTCATTGATATTATGGCCGGATACTACGAAAACGGTAATCAGATATTAGAGCCTTACATGACTGCCGGCTACGAGTTGTTTACCTATAACAACCTGGTGAAAAATACGGTTATGACTATTGTGGATAACTTCACCTATTATCTGGGAGCTCACAAACTGACGGCAGGTGTCAGCTACGAACGTCAGAAAGCCGGGAACTCGTATATGCGTAACGGAACCGGATATTATCGCTATTCCAGCTTCGAGGATTTCAAGAATGGAGCTGCACCTGAGTCATTTGCCTTGGCTTACGGGTACAATGGTAATACAAAACCTTCTGCGGACGTGAAATTCGGCCAGTTGGGTGTTTATCTGCAAGATGAATGGAACATACGCGATAACTTTAAATTGACCGCCGGTATACGTATGGATAATCTCAGTTTCCTGAATGATATTATGCGCAATCAGGCTATCTACGATCTGGACTTCAACGGTATGCATATTGATACGGGGGCATGGCCCAATAGTAAACTGCAATTTTCTCCGCGTGTGGGTTTCACCTGGGATGTGTTCAATGATAAGACTTTAAAAGTGCGTGGTGGATCAGGATTCTTCACCGGACGTATTCCTCTGGTGTTCTTTACCAATATGCCTACCAACTCGGGTATGATTCAAAATCTGGTAAGTATTACGACCAGATATAAGGATGGTGTTGTAACCAGTCGCGATCCCCGCCTGGAATTACTGAAAGGTAATATGATAGCAGACGTAAACCAGATGATTTCCACATTGGGGCTTCCTACCTCTATCAGTCCGGAAGAAGGTGTGTTGCCAAGCTCCGTAGTGGGTATAGATCCGGACTTCAAGATGCCGCAAGTCTGGAAAACCTCATTAGCTTTGGATTACCAGCTGCCTGTATCTTTCCCGCTGACGGTTACACTGGAAGGAATGTTCTCTAAAGATATCAATGCGGTGCGCCAATACAACTACAACGTACAGGCTCCGGATAAAGATACATGGTCACGTTTTAACGGACCGGATGATCGTTACATTTATCCTGAAAACTTCCTGCAACACACGAATATCAGTAATGCAAACGTATTGACCAACACTTCCAAAGGTTGGGGATGGACAGGCAACATCACCGTAATGGCAGAACCCGCCAAGAATGTGAACATTATGGCAGCCTATACTCATACCGAGTCAAAGGAAATCAGTGGTATGCCTGGTTCGGACGCTAACTCTGCCTGGACAAACGTTCCATCCATCAACGGACCGAACAGCTCGGGACTCATGCGTTCGCAATATGTCACTCCCAACCGTGTAGTTGCTTCCATTAACTGGCGCGTACATTTGAATAAGAAGACATCTTCAAACTTCAGTCTCTTTTATAGCGGATATTCATCCAGTGGTTATAGTTTTATGTACTCTAATGATATGAATGGCGATGGTGTAACCAATGATCTTATTTATATCCCGAAGACTAAAGATGAAATCAAGTTCACGAGTGCCGAAGATGCAGATGCTTTCTGGAAGTTTGTGAATCAAGACCCTTATCTGAAGAAGCATAAAGGCGAATATGCCGAAGCTTATTCGGCACGTGCTCCCTGGGTACACCGCTTTGATTTCCGTTGGAGTCGTGACTTCTTCGTGAAGATTGGCAAAACTAAGAATACGCTGCAACTCAGCCTGGATATCCTGAATATAGGTAACTTGCTGAACAGCAAATGGGGTGTAACGAAAAACATGTCCGGCGCTAATGGTGGACGAATTCTGACCTATAAAGGTAAGGATGAGAGCAACACTCCTATTTTCTCTATGTACAAAGACAGTGACGGTAATTATCCTACCGGAAGCTTCACCCGAAACCTGAATTACAGCGAATGTTGGAAGCTTCAGATCGGTCTGCGATACGTATTCAATTAAAGCTTCAGAACGTATATTTATCAAAAAAAGAAAAGGTGCAACCGGTCGTTTCGGTTGCACCTTTTTGCATTTATAAGATCTTAAAGGAGAGAGAATTTTATTTGTTTTTTCTCCAGAGTTTACTCATATCTTCCAGAGTCTTACCCTTCGTTTCGGGTACCCAACGCCAAACGAAGAAGGCAGCTGCAACACAGATGATGCCATACAAACTGTATGCGAACATCGGACTGAAGTCGTACAGTGCCGGGAATGTAGAGGATATGATATAGTTGAAAATCCATTGGAAAGCTACTGCAATAGCTACGGCTTTGCCACGGATAGTATTCGGGAAGATTTCTGCAATCAATACCCAGCAAATCGGTCCCCATGACATCATGAAGAATGCTGCGTATACAATTACGGAAAGTACCGGAACGATACCCTTGATTCCCATGCTGTCGCACATTGCCACTGCAAATGCACCTACTGCCATACCGATAGAACCGATAATCAGCAACGGCTTGCGTCCGAAACGGTCTACAGTAAAGATAGCTACAAGCGTAAATACAATGTTTACAATACCCATGATAACAGTTTGCATCATACCACCACCTTCAGCACCTGCGTTTTCAAAAATACGCGGAGCATAGTAGAGTACGGCATTGATACCGATGGCTTGCTGGAATACGGAAAGCAAAATACCGATAACGATAACTGCCACACCGTAAGAGAATAATTTTTCTGTCTTTTCCTTGGAAGTAGCCTTGATTTCTGCCAGAATTTCTTTTGCTTTGTTTGCACCATTCACCTTCTCCAGGATAGAGTATGCCTTTTCGTCCTGATGTACCAGCACCAGATAACGCGGGGTTTTCGGTACGAAGAAAAGAAGGAAGCCGAATAATGCAGCCGGGAATGCTTCCGAGCCGAACATATAACGCCATCCGGTTTGCACGCTCCACATATCCGAAGCGGCGTTCACAGACAATATACCTTCAGCACTCTTGTCGATAATAGGATTTGTGTGGTCGCCCATAATCAGGAAGTTGACGAAGTAAACCACCAACATACCGAAGATAATGGCAAACTGGTTACAAGATACCAGCGTTCCACGAATATTAGAGGGTGCAATTTCTGCGATGTACATCGGACATACGGCAGAGGCAAGACCTACACCAATACCGCCCAATACGCGATACAAATTGAATGCGATGAGCAATTCCATGTTTGGCTCACCGTAGTTGAAGAATAAAAATTCGGGATAGTAAGATCCCAATGCAGACAGGAAGAACAGCACGGATGCCAGTCTCAGCGAATTGCGTCGTCCCAAGCGGGAAGCGAAGAAACCGGAAAGAGCACCACCGATCACACAGCCGATAAGTGCACTGGAAGAAGTGATACCGTGCATCACCTTGTCATATTGGAAATCCGTAGCCATCAGGAAGAAAGCTTCCAAGCCCTTCTCCGCACCCGAGATTACCGCCGTATCGTAACCGAACAGCAAGCCTCCCAGAATGGCAACGGTTGTAATAGAATACAGGTAGAGTTTACTACCATTGTTAGCATCATTCATGATAAAAAAGATTAGGTTGATAAATGAGTAAAAAGTGATAAAGAGATAAGGTGGTAGAGTGCCCTCACCCTACCACCTTATTATATTAGCAATACATATTCACGATTGCTTCATACAATTCTTGCTTACCGCTAGTTTGTTTCGGTTCGCCGTTAGCTTTCGCATAAGCTACAACATCTTCCAAAGACAATTTGCCTTCTTCGAATTCCTTACCTTTGCCACCGTCGAATGATGCGTAACGGTCAGCCAACATCTTCTTGTAAGGAGATTCTTCCAGTAATTTAGCTGCACTTTCCAGAGCACGTGCCATAGCATCCATACCTGCAATGTGAGCGATGAAGATATCTTCCAGATCGGTAGAGTTACGACGAGTCTTGGCGTCGAAGTTAGTACCACCATTGCCCAAACCACCGTTGCGGATGATCTGCATCATAGCCTGAGTCAATTCGTAGTTATCAATAGGGAATTGGTCAGTATCCCAACCGTTCTGATAGTCACCACGGTTAGCATCGATAGAACCCAACATGCCGTTGTCAACAGCTACAGCCAGTTCGTGTTCGAAAGTATGGCCAGCCAAAGTTGCGTGGTTAACCTCGATGTTTACTTTGAAATCCTTATCCAGACCGTGAGCTTTCAGGAAGCCGATCACTGTTTCAGTATCTACGTCATACTGATGTTTTGTCGGTTCCATCGGTTTCGGTTCAATCAGGAAAGTACCTTTGAAGCCACGAGCACGTGCATAGTCACGAGCGATAGTCAACATCTTTGCAAGGTGTTCTTTTTCACGTTTCTGGTCAGTGTTCAGCAAAGACATGTAACCTTCGCGACCGCCCCAGAACACATAGTTTGAACCACCCAGTTCGATAGTAGCGTCAATAGCGTTCTTGATCTGAACAGCAGCGCGTGCTACAACGTCGAAATCAGGATTGGTAGCGGCACCGTTCATATAACGTGCATGACCGAATACGTTAGCAGTACCCCACAACAACTTGATACCAGTTTCAGCCTGTTTTTCTTTTGCATAAGCTACGATAGCTTTCAAGTTAGCTTCATATTCTTCGATGCTTGCACCTTCAGAAATCAGGTCTACATCGTGGAAGCAATAGTATTCGATACCCATCTTCTGCATGAATTCGAAACCTGCATCCAATTTATTTTTAGCTGCTTGCAAAACGTCAGAGTCACCATTCCAAGGGAATTGTTTCGTTCCGCCACCGAATTGGTCACCACCTTCTGCGCAGAGAGTGTGCCACCAAGCCATAGCAAACTTCAACCAATCTTTCATCTTCTTACCCATGATTACCTTCTCAGCATCGTAGTAACGATATGCCATCGGGTTCATACTCTCTTTACCTTCGAATTTAATCTTTCCTATTCCGGGAAAATACTCTTTTGTTGCCATAATTTTAATTGAATTTTAAAGGGTTAATTATGTTTTAATTGTTAACTGTACTATTCTAATTCCCCTCGTTTTCAGAGGAGAGTTAAGTTAGCATTATTTTGCCATTGATTTTTCCAAACGATGTTTCCAGCGTGCATAAGCATCTGCATATTCCTGGCGCTTAGCCTGATTAGGCTCGATAACATCCAGTTTTTCCAGCGTTGCGAATGCTTCGTTATTATCTTTATAGATACCTGCACCGATACCTGCTCCCTTGGCTGCACCTACCGAACCATCCGTATCGTACAGTTCGATTACAGCTCCTGTCACACCTGCCAGCGTATCGCGGAAGATGGAGCTAAGGAACATATTTGCATGGCCTGCATGGATTTTCTGTACAGGGATGCCCATACCTTCCATAATATCTATACCATACTTGAATGAGAATACAATGCCTTCCTGAGCTGCACGCACAATGTGTTGTTTGCCATGCAGATTGAAGTTCAAGCCACGGATAGAGCAGTTGATCTCTTTATTTTCGAGCATACGTTCCGCACCGTTACCGAAGGGCAGAATACTGATACCTGCACTGCCGATAGGAGCTTGTGATGCCAGTACATTCATTTCATTGTAAGAGATGCCTTCGGGAGCAATCGTACGTTTCACCCAAGAATTAAGAATACCCGTACCATTGATGCAAAGCAATACCCCCAGACGGGTTTGTTCGTCCGTATGGTTTACGTGAGCGAATGTATTTACGCGTGATTTCGGATCATAGTTCACTTCACCGTTCACACCATATACAACGCCTGAAGTGCCTGCCGTAGAGGCGATTTCTCCCGGATTGAATACATTCAGTGAAAGAGCGTTATTCGGTTGATCACCTGCACGATATGTGATCGGTGTACCTTCTTTTAATCCCAATTCTTTTGCTGCGGCAGCATTCACACGGCCTTGTTCGGAGAATGTGGGTTTGATGTCCGCAATCAGAGAGTTATCGAAACCATAATAATCCATCAGGAAGTCGGCTACACGATTGTTCTTGAAATCCCAGAACATACCTTCCGAAAGTCCGGAAACAGTGGTACAGATTTCACCGCTCAACTTCATGGCGATGTAATCACCCGGCAACATAATCTTATAAATTCGTTCGTAGATGGCCGGTTCGTTTTCCTTTATCCATGCCAGTTTAGAGGCAGTGAAGTTACCCGGAGAGTTCAACAGATGTGAGAGACATTTCTCTTCTCCCAGTGTTTCGAAAGCTTTCTGTCCGTAAGGCACAGCACGCGAGTCACACCAGATTATGGAAGGACGCAGCACATTCTGGTCTTTGTCCACACATACCAATCCATGCATCTGATAAGAGATACCGATTGCCTTGATTTCACCTGCGTTTGCACCCGATTCATTCATGACAGCCTGTGTGGCAAGTTTTAGATTTTCCCACCAGCTTTCGGGATTTTGTTCCGCCCAGCCCGGTTTAACTGCAATGATTGCCGCCTCTGTCTTCGGGAAGAAAGCAGAAGATACACATTTGCCGGTTTCGGCGTTTACCAGGCTCGCTTTTACGGACGAGCTTCCAATGTCATAGCCTAATAAATACATGGTATTAATTATGAGTTTTGATTTATGAATTATTTTATTAATACTTATCTTCTTACCTTATTATATATCTTCTTATCGAATCGATAATAGCGTGCGGCACGGTGGGCAACTCCCTGTTGTTTTTCCTCCAATGGAACAACGTATTCCATCATCGCTATTTTCTTATGGAAGTTCCGCACGTCAATAGGCTTGCTATATATCAATTCATATAAAGTACGCAGTTGTGATGCCGTAAACTTACGAGGAAGCAGATCGAACAAGGCTGACGGATTAATCTCCACGTACTGGCGGATATATACCAGTGCTTCTTTAATAATCAGATTATGGTCGAAAGCCAATGCCTTAATATCTTGCAGTGCCACCCAATATGCTTCGAAATCAGCCAGATTCCGACTCAGTGCCCGATCTATCTTCACCAATGACAAGTAAGCAATTGTAACGATACGCTCCACCTTCGATTGCATGGCGCGTTCCAGCCAATGAATGTCTTTCGGGTCCTTCGTCCTATTCTTAGAACCGAATGCCTTGAATTGCATCAGATTGACGTTCTTCAAACCCGTTAGTTCGTTCAACACACGTTGGGCAGCTTCGTCCAAATCCTCATCCATATAGATCAGACTTCCGGGAAGCTTCATATCGTGAAAAATTTCACCTTGCTCCTCACCTACACGTTTTATCAACAGAACTTTTAATTGTTCTCCGTCAAAGCCAATCACTACACAGTCTACTGATATATGATTGTTCGCTAATGGGGTTTTATGTTCCATGTTTTGCATAATATCCATGTTTAAGCGCTGCAAATATAAACAGGTTTTTTTGAATATACAAGCGCAGAAAACTTAATTTCTATTATGTTATAAAGCACTATTTTTCAATATGATAGATATCGTACATTTTACAATATCAAAATATGGTCTTATCGTTGAAAGTACAATATGTATTGTTGATAAACGGAAGAATCAGGTAATTGTAGGAAGTACAATAAGAGTGAAGTGCTTTATTTTTAAGGATTTTAGTATACCGGAAGATTAAAAAGACAAGTACCTCTTATTGTATTTTAGTTGAAGTGCTATAAAAAGATTTTTTTCTCATCTATCCCTCTGCTTCCCAATAAACTCCCTTCTCCGAACGGAGGGAGTTAAAATAGCTTATTGCACAAAAATCCTTCGTTTGTGCGGTCAATATCAGAAAAAGCTATACCTTTGCACCACTTTTTTTAATTAACTACTAAAACAAGAACAGTATGAAAGCATTTGTATTTCCGGGTCAAGGTGCCCAATTCGTAGGAATGGGAAAAGACTTGTATGAAAACTCCGCTTTAGCAAAAGAATTGTTTGAAAAAGCCAATGATATCCTGGGATATCGCATTACGGATATTATGTTCAACGGTACGGACGAAGACCTGCGCCAAACGAAGGTAACTCAGCCTGCTGTATTCCTCCACTCCGTTATCTCCGCGCTTTGTATGGGTGATGATTTTAAACCTGAGATGACTGCCGGTCACTCATTGGGAGAATTATCTGCTCTGGTTGCTGCCGGTGCATTGAGCTTCGAAGATGGATTGAAACTGGTTTATGCCCGTGCCATGGCTATGCAGAAAGCTTGCGAAGCACAACCTTCTACAATGGCGGCTATCATTGCCCTCTCCGATGAAAAAGTAGAAGAAATCTGCGAGCAAGTAACCGCTGAAGGCGAAGTTTGCGTTGCAGCCAACTATAACTGCCCGGGACAGATCGTAATTTCCGGTTCTATCGAAGGCATCAATAAGGCATGCGAACTGATGAAAGCTGCTGGAGCAAAACGTGCTTTGCCTTTGAAGGTAGGCGGTGCTTTCCACTCTCCGCTAATGAATCCCGCAAAAGTTGAATTGGAAGCAGCTATCAACGCTACTGAAATACACGCTCCCAAATGTCCGGTTTATCAGAATGTAGATGCATTGCCTCACACTGATCCGGAAGAGATCAAGAAGAATCTCGTAGCTCAGCTGACAGCTTCTGTACGCTGGACACAGACTGTTAAGAATATGGTTGCTGATGGTGCTACCGACTTCACAGAATGTGGCCCAGGTGCTGTACTGCAAGGTCTGATCAAGAAGATTGCACCGGAGGTATCTGCTCACGGTATTGCATAATCCTTAAATACAATATATTTGTAGAGGTTGTGTCAAAATGCTGGCACAACCTTTTTTTATGCGCAAAGCCCAGACTT
>OIYT01000061.1_pt1 | contig 138008 bp, 111 predicted proteins | sample 1588201 | NCBI WGS metagenome assembly OIYT01 (sample SAMN03283260) | human gut metagenome | biome: human-associated habitat; material: feces | host: Homo sapiens | place: USA | collected 2013
AGCCCTGACGCTGCAGCTCGCGCACTATCGCCGAGCCCACCATCCCGCGATGTCCCGCGACATATATCTTTGAATTCTGTTCCATAATTCAAAAAGTTTTTAAGTCATAAGTATGAAGTATTAAATTCATTTGATTATATTTGTGTGATTAAATATTCCGACATGAAGCACGATATAAAACTTGAGAAGGCTGAAAACCTTGCCCTCGGAATTATAAGGCTTTGCCGACTGCTGACAAAAGAAAAGACTGAGTACGTGATTAGCCAACAGTTACTCCGGAGTGGCACTTCCATTGGAGCCAATATCTCGGAAGCCTGTTATTCGGAAAGCCGCGCCGATTTTATCCACAAACTATGCATTTCTCAAAAAGAGGCTAATGAAACCTTATACTGGTTGAGATTGCTTGAAAAATCCGGCGTAATAACAGAATCCAACTATTCACCTTTATATGCTCAGACCGAAGAAATCCTGAAGATACTATCTTCGGCAATCCGCTCGCTTAAATCAGATTTACGCAAATCACCAAACACTTAATACTTAATACTTAATACTTAATACTTAATACTTGCTATTAATACTTTGAAATAGGCATCGTTGCCTATTTCACGATTCCTTTCTCAAGATATTCGGCAAGGTTAGTGCGCACGGTCTCTCCGGCGCGCTCGACAGCCACCTTTGCCATGTCGGCATCTACCATGAGGTTGACAAGCTGCTCAAACGATGTCTTTTTTGTCGGATCCCAGCCGAGCTTTTCCTTTGCCTTGGTCGGGTCGCCCCAAAGGTTGACCACATCGGTCGGGCGGTAGAAGTCGGGCGACACCTCGATCACGACTTTTCCGGTCTTCACGTCGATACCCTTCTCGTTTTCACCCTCCCCCTCGAAGCGAAGCTCGATTCCGGCGCGGCGGAAAGCATAGAGGCAGAACTCACGGACGGAGTGCTGCTCACCGGTGGCAATCACATAATCCTCCGGTTCAGGCTGCTGGAGGATGAGCCACATGCACTCCACATAATCCTTCGCATAGCCCCAGTCGCGTAGCGATGACAAGTTACCGAGGTACAGCTTCTCCTGCTTGCCTTGCGCGATGCGGGCGGCGGCAAGTGTAATCTTGCGGGTCACGAATGTCTCGCCTCGGCGCTCCGACTCGTGGTTAAACAGGATGCCGGAGCAGCAGTACATGCCGTATGCCTCGCGGTATTCCTTCACAATCCAGAAGCCGTAGAGCTTTGCGACGGCATATGGCGAATATGGGTGGAACGGGGTCTTTTCATTCTGTGGCACCTCCTCAACCTTGCCGTAAAGCTCAGAGGTGGAAGCCTGGTAGATGCGGCACGTGTCGGTCAGCCCGCAGAGGCGCACTGCCTCCAGGATGCGTAGCACACCGGTGGCATCGACATCGGCGGTAAACTCCGGCGAGTCAAATGACACCTGCACATGACTTTGCGCGGCGAGATTATAAATCTCGTTGGGGCGTACCTTCGAGACAACCTGCATTATCGACATCGAGTCGCCGAGGTCGGCGTAATGCAAATGGAAATTGGGATGTCCTTCGAGGTGGGCGATGCGCTCGCGGAAGTCGACCGACGAGCGGCGAATCGTGCCATGTACGTCATAGCCCTTTTCCAATAAAAACTCGGCAAGAAACGACCCGTCCTGCCCCGTAATTCCGGTAATTAATGCTGTCTTCATTATTAAAAGCTAAAATATAGTTTGATTGTCTTGAATTATTTCTTAATTTTGTAAATATGAGTACCCCAACACTATATATCATTGCAGGCTGTAATGGTGCCGGTAAAACTACCGCATCCTTTACAATATTGCCCGACATTTTGAACTGTCGGCAATTTATCAACGCCGATGAAATAGCGAAAGGGTTATCGCCATTTAATCCAAATTCAGTTGCCATAGAAGCTGGGCGCATCATGCTTCGACGCATTGGCGAGTTGCTGACATTAAAGGAGACCTTTTCCATAGAGACCACGCTTGCTACAAAATCATATGTCGAACATGTAAAGAAAGCGCACGACCTTGGTTACAGAGTTGTATTATTATTCTTCTTTTTGGAATCTCCGCAACTTGCTATTCAGCGAGTAGCACATCGAGTGTCGGAAGGTGGTCATGATATTCCGGTTCATATTATTAAAAGACGATATATCGCCGGCATCAAAAATCTATTTGAATTGTTTATTCCTATAGTTGACTACTGGTTAATTGCTAACAATAGTGAGGTGACCACACAAATAGTGGCTACATCTGACTTCATCTATAATAACGAAACATTTATAAAACTTAAAGCTTATGTCGGAAAAAGAGCGCAATGACATATTTAATAAAATAGCTTCGGGACTACGACAGTCTAATGAAGCACTGCTCCGCATTAAAAAATCTCGAAGAGAAAAAGTGTGTTATGCCAAAGCCAACGGAAAGATATATACGATTACAGCCAGCACGGCTTTAAAAAAATATTTGGACGACAACCGTCCGCACCATTAGACACTGTTTGCGTTATTTTTTGCGCAATACACGTGGGTAAATAGAATTATTTATCCTTGCTTTTCCAAGCTCGCATATTTTATATAAATATCTCAGTCCTTCGAGGAAATAGGTCGAGTTTACTCCATTCTTTTTGTAGGCAAGCATGTGGTCTCTGATAATTTTTTTATGACTTTCCAAGCCGGAAGATGAAGCACCGCCCGTTCTCATGGTCACAAAATCCAGAGGAAGATATTTAATGAAAATTCTGTTTATATAGATGAGTCGAAGCAGCTGTTCAAAATCAGCCGCTACCTTGAAATCAAGGTCAAAAAGTCCGTAACGCGAATAAATCGCCCTGCGACAATAAAACGAAGGATGCGCCGGCATAAAGCCCATAAGCATTTTCCATCGGCGGAAGCCTTTCGATGAATAGTAACGGACACATTTTGTCAAATCAGAATCGTTGACATAATGGATGTCGCCATATACTGCATCAACACCCTCAATTTCATTCGCGACACGGCTTAATATATCATCGGATGTATAGAAATCATCGCTGTTAAGAATACCGATTACATCACCGGTTGCCATAGCTATGCCCTTGTTCATGGCATCATACAGCCCCCGGTCTTTTTCGCTCAAAATTTTCAATCGCCCATTATATCGCGGTTCAAGTTCATGCACTATATCAAGCGTGTTATCAGAGGAAAGTCCGTCAACGATAATATGCTCAAAATCTGGATAAGACTGAGACAAAACACTTTCCATAGTGTCACGAAGAGTCGCACCACTATTGTAAGTGGCGGTGATAATTGAAATGGTCATAAAAGTTGTAGGTACTATATTTTTATACCGTATTCGTCAGCTAATAAATCCTTTATTTTTTGCGGGTCATTATTGCACTGCTTTTTTATTTCATAGACTTTGGCATCAACAAGAGTGCGATACCACCAGCCTTGAATAAATGTAAATATAAAGCCTTCTTTACCGTCTTTCCATGCTCCTTTTAAGAAATAACGATAGAGAAAATAAGCGAATGAACGCCAAAATAATGGCTGACGGGAATATGATTCTTTTTTTCTCCTTTTTCCTTTTACTTGATTGGTGAAAGCAGTATTAGGTGCGCCATGATACCCTGAGATATTGAATTCGGCAGCAAGCATTTCGGCAGCTTCTCTAATAGCATAATCAACATGCTTTTTGCAAAACCATGAGATGTTATTAAGATTATGGTCACAGAAATCATTATCGAATTCAATAGTATCTCCATCATGAAGAGTTATATGTTCATCCATCATGCGCTCTTCATATCTTCCATGACCATTACGGAAAGTCCTGAGTAGTTTGACCGGATAAATTCCCCCTTTCATCCACCGGTTTAAGAATATGTGTCTCCGCTTAAAGAATATACCAGTCACATTTTGAGATATCAATGGCAATTTTTGATGGATTTCATCAATTAGTTCAGGTAAGAGATATTCGTCTGCATCAAGCCTGAGAATCCATTCCGTGTCAATAGGTAAGTTATCAAGTGCCCAATTGAATTGTAAAGCTTGATTTCCCGGCCATTTATGTTCCGTCACTATTGCGCCGTATTCTCTAGCTATTTGCTGAGTGCGGTCGGTTGAATAGCAATCAACAATATAGATTTTCTTTGCAATTTTACGTACATTCTCTAAGCAACGGGCAATATGAAGTTCTTCATTGTAAGTTAGAATGATTACCGAGATATCAACCATAATACAGTTCTCTATATATTTTTTTTACTTTCTCGTATGTTTTATCCCAGGAAAATTGAGAGCTGTGGATTAACCCACTATTAATTCTTTCTTCACGATATTGAGGATCATTAATTCTTTTTACAGCATCTATTATGCCTTTTGCATCCAGAGAATCCATGTACACTCCGCCATCTCCGGCAACTTCTTTTATACAAGATTCTTTCGTTGTTATCACCGGACACCCAGCCTTCATGGCTTCGATTATCGGAATGCCAAACCCTTCGTATGTGGATGGGAAAATTAGCGCATGAGCATCGTTGTAAAGACGATTAAGTTTGTCTTCCGAAACTCCTGTCAGTACTTTTATTTGATTTAGACATCCATTAAGCGTTCTACGTTCATCCTCATTTAGCGGCTTTCCCACAATTATTAAATCATAATCAGCCGCTAAATAATTTATATAGGCATCCATTGTTGCTCCAAAATTTTTGCAGCCTACTCTATTCCCTACAACCAATAGATAGGGTCTGACATTTTGTTTGTCCAATTGATTCTCTTTTATAGGGAAATATCCACTACTTACACCATTATAAATTATGCGGATATCTTTTTCACTAAATTTCGGATAAAGCTTAATCAAATCTTGTTTTGTATTCTCTGAAATACATATCACAATGTCTGCATTTAGTAGGGCGGCTGCTTTCTGGAAAGAATGGACACTTTTTTTCAAACCATGATCAAAATGTTCATAGATAAAATCATGAACTGTAAGCACTTTCTTTGCCTTATTATTCCATAATGGTCGATAATAACTCGAATGAAATACCACATTAGATTGCAATTTCATCGGAATTAGTGGCAAATATCTATGATTAATCCAGGATTTAATGGTTGGAATATTCAATAATTCAGGAATCTCACTAAGGAGTTCTTTATAAATATAGTTGTCAATCTCTCTATTTTCCGAAATAAATTGTAATTCAACTTCCGAATCAGATATGGCTCTTTTTAATAATTCTTTCCAATAAATAGAAATGCCACCTATTTTCTGTAAGTGAAATATGATGTTATCCAGTAATAATTTCATTTTTACAAAATTTTATTCTTACCAAAAGTCTTATCAGAAAAATTACTATATATACTTGAACAATTTGTTTCACTAATACACCCAAATCATTTCTCATTCCTAATATTATATATGAATATATAATCGGTACGGAACATGAATAAATTGATATTGTAGGTTTATTAAACCAAATATTATCTTGCCGCGCCAAATAATATCCAATTATAAAAAATATGACAGACGAGAACCATCCGAAATTCAGATACATTTCTGCAAAAAGAGAAAAACCGCCACCAAATACTCCGGCATCCTTTGCAATTTGTACTATATGACTTTTATCCACGGCAATTCCAAAGAAGTCCCTAATAAAAGAGGGCAATAATAATCCAAATGATGTAAAGATTGAACCTCCATATAAATATTCCTTAGTATTTGCGATAACTTCTCCCACAATACTATTAAATAATATGGTATATTCATAGGTGAATATATTTTTCCATGTTTCTATATTCATTAAATTGCTTTGTTCGGATGACAATCTGCCCAGTACAATGATATTTGGCAATATAGAAATTAAATATAGAATTACAATATATTTAAATTTCACCTTATTCTTATGTCGCTTTAAATAGTAATAGGCTAATATGCAGCCACATTCAAATATAAGTGACCTCGCTTGTATGATTAGAAATAAGAAAAATAATACCGTGAACAAAAAAATTTCAGATTCAAATTTTTTATAGTTCTGCCTATCAATAAATTGCACGATGTAAGTAAATAAAATCAGAGGAAAAATCCTAAGCTCGAATAAAAAATTCATCGATTCTCTTATCTCTGCCATTCTATTATATGCCCCATGACCCTTTATTATTACGGTTAAAGCCACCAAAATTTGGAAGACAACCGTGATTTTAAATAGAGTTCTTATTTTATGTAATCTTGCTCCTTCATATATATAATTAGATTGCAAAAGACATGATCTATTTGATTTCCTTTTGGTAAAATATCCTATGCATAATGCGATTGTACATATTACAATATATAATAAACTCTTATTTGCAATTTCAATTGGATAATTAAACTCTGAAACCCAACCAAAAAAAGAAATCTGAGTACTTCCGGTAATATATAACTGAAGGAAAAAAGAAAAATGGATTATTAATATGACAAATATAATAACGAAAAAGGTCATAGAGTATTTCTTATAGAGAATATCACAAATGAATTGCGAACACGTATACTCAATTCTAAATATTAAAATTTATCATTAAAATTGACAGTCTATTACGAAGATATTTACATGAGAATCATCTAAAATGTATTTTAATCCACAATCATTTCTTTCTATGAGGCAGTGAGGGAAACTATCGAACTTTATTTTTAATCGAATCTGCTATTTTCAGTAATAAATGACCTGTCCTATAGAATGATTGGTTTATGAAGACAAATGAGATTTTTTTATAAAGAGGCAGGTTGCTTTCAAATATATCAATTAATGAAATTTTTGGAAAAGATTTAGTCACTAAATCTACATTTGATTTATTAACGTGAGAAATCAATGTAAATTCGGCATTCATTGAAAACTTTTTCAAATCTGAGGCATACTGATCTGCATCACTGTTGCTTTGAGCGAAATCGCAAATTATGTTATAACTTTGCCAAACATTTTCCAATGCTCTTTTATTCCAATTTTTTGAATAGCTTAAACTATTCTGCTGATTATAGTAATAGAGAGGGCTCTCGATATGTATAATTTTACGGGCATGATATACTATTCTTGGAATTACAGAAACATCTTCCCACATGTTGAGATTTTCAATCCAATTTATCTTATGATTAGCGAATATGGCACGTCTGATTAACTTATTCCATGGTGCATATATTACTTCACCTCGAAGCATACTTTTAAAATACGATTTGCCATTACTTGCTATTTTTTGCGAATAGATTATTGAGCTGTGCTCATATACTCCGTAATAGTCGCATACTACAATATCTACTTCGTTATTCCCTACAGCCTCTTCATACATATTGCTTATCATGTTGCTGTTTGCCCAATCATCAGAATCAATATGTAGAACATATTCCCCGATTGCATGTTGCATCCCTGTGTTTCTTGCTGCAGCGAGACCTTTGTTGGTTTCATGATTGACTATTTTTACCTGATTACTGCGTTCGGGATACTCTGACACTACTTTTTTGAGGATCTCAATACTTCTGTCTTTTGTGCAATCGTTGACAAAAATAAACTCTATGCCATCCTTCATTGTCTGTTCCATCAATGAGCGAACACATTTTTCGATGTATTTTTCTACTCCGTAGATAGGAACGCAGACTGATACTTTTACGATATTTTCCATACTAATTTTCACTGGCAATACATTCGATTCCGTCAAGGGCAAGTCCAGTTTTCAATGGTGGAATAATGGGGACTATTGCAGGGCGTGTAATGCGTTTGGAAAGCATAAATGCCATTTCAAATCGCAAATTATTAAGTAAATCTTTCACTTTATTCGCCTGAGCATCAGTAGTGATATTTATTTCTTTCTTTTTAATTTTATTATGTATTAACCATAGTCCGAGGGCAGTTTCAGCAAGATAGCCTAATACTCTCTTTTGACGAGTGTAACTTGACGATTTTATCCTATTTTCAGTAAGTTGAAGGACCGGGAAAATAAACTCACAATACTTATTAAATACGTCTTTAGGCATCAACATCATATTACATTGGCTGAACCTATTGTCAAGAAAATAGTATGAAATTACATCGTTCTTATATTCCGGGAATAGTGTGAGTAATGAATCAATGAATATTGTTGAATCTTCAAGGCAAGTCCAATGAACAAGTTCATTATAAACTGAAGTAGGAAGAATAATGGGTTTAGCTACTAATATTTCTCCGGAATCTATAGCCTCATATATTTCTTTGTTAGACAAATCGAAGTAGCGGCGGTAGTGGCAGAGGCCGATGTAGTCGACATCCTTGAGGTTTTTCCATGCCCAGTAGAGGGCGGTGAGCTCGCAGTAGGAGCCGTTTTTCTCGGAGATGTTGTCGCCGGTGTTGTCGCACTGGAATCCGAGGTCGAGTTCGGGGTGGAGTGCCTTGCCTACCTGTATGGGCATGTAGATGTCATCCTGACGGATATTAGGGTCGGCTTTGTGGCATGCCACGAGTATCTTTACGCGGGGTTGCTTCTTTTCTTCCATAGTCTATTTGAAATGATTGAGTGCCTGGACGATGATTGGCGCCATGTCGTAGTATTTGTATTCGGCGAGGCGACCGCCGAATATAACGAATGATTCCTGCGCGGCGAGGGCGTGGTATTGCTCGTAGACAGCCTGGTTGCGCGCGTCGTTGACGGGGTAGAACGGCTCCATGCCGTCGGTCCACTCGGTAGAGTATTCGCGGGAGATGACCGTGCGGGGATTGTCGTAGACGGCGTTGCCGAAGGTCTCGAAATGCTTGTGCTCGATGATGCGTGTGTAGGGTACATCGGCTGCGGTATAGTTGACCACTGCGTTGCCCTGATGGTTTGGCTCGTCGAGTGTCTCGGTCTCGAAGCGCACCGTGCGGTATTCGAGCTTGCCGAAGCGGTAGCCGTAAAACTCGTCGATTTTTCCGGTGAACACAATCTTGTCGGCGATGGACTCCCAGCGGGCGCGGTCGGCGAAGAAATCGGTGTCGAGCCTTACCTCCACGCCGTTAAGCAGCCCGTCGATAAGGCGGTTGTAGCCTCCGATGGGGATGCCCTGATAGAAATCGTTAAAATAGTTGTTGTCAAATGTCATGCGTACCGGCAGACGGCGAATGATGAACGCCGGAAGCTCGGTGCATTTGCGCCCCCACTGCTTCTCGGTGTAGCCCTTGATAAGCTGCTCGTAGATGTCACGCCCTATGAGGGTCAACGCCTGCTCCTCAAGGTTGCGCGGCTCGGTTACGCCCTCGGCTTTCATGCGCCCGACCGCCTCGCGCCGCTGCTCGTCGAGCTTAGCCTGCGCCTCGGCGGGAGTCTTCACGCCCCACATCTGATAGAACGTGTTCATGTTGAAGGGCAGATTATACAGCCGTCCGTCAGGAGCCTGTGCCACAGGGCAGTTGGTGTAGCGGTTGAAAGGCACTATCGAGTTGACGAAATCCCACACCTCCTTGTCAGAGGTATGGAAGATATGCGCCCCGTACTTGTGTACGTTGATTCCCTCGATATTCTCGCAATAGATATTGCCTCCGGCGTGCGGCCGCTTGTCGATGACAAGACACCGCTTCCCCCGCTTCTGGGCAAGATGCGCAAACGTGGCACCGAACAGCCCGGCGCCCACTATAAGATAGTCATATTTCATCAGACCTATTCTATTAAATCTTTCATTTTAATGGCTTGTTCTCCTAGTGCTTTAGCTCGAGCGCGAATTTTATTTCGTAATACATTATCATTTGCAACTTTTAAAGCATCTGAGATTATTTGAGCAATTTCGGTTTTACTTGGAACAGGATTATATTCAATGACATCGTCATATTCTAATAGCGATTGTAAACTCCATGTTTTATGAGAATTTGATCCCATAAATACACACGGTGTACCGCCGAGTGATGCCATTATAGCAGGATGATATCTCCCTGAAATATAAACTTGTGCATTTGCCAATATCTTAGCTGCGGCGATTAAAGGCGTTTCCATTGAAATTAGAGGTATGTTAGTGATTCGTGATACTTCATTTAAAAATTCGTCTCCTTCACAGACTTGAATTAAGAATATGCTATGTGCATATTTAGCTTGTAACCCTCTTATTAGTGAACAATAAGTTTCAATAGTTTCCTTAAGATGTTCACCGATTTTTGAGGAAGAAGATCCTGAAACCAAAATATACGGTTTAGTAAAATCTAAATTGGAATATGCTTCATCGCATTCTGCATCATGAGCTAAGTAATATTTACCATTTTCAATGATATGATTATCATTTATCAAATCGTACCACGTAAATAAAGCATCTGGAATAAGGACAGGATTAACACTTGGAAGATTCTTTTTTACATATTGAAATGACACATTTTCTCTGGCAACCACAACTTCAGCCTTAGACAAAATGTCATTCACTAATGAAAGAGTCTTTGGGTTACGTTCGTTATCCGGTCTATCTGAGAACATTGCATTCATAAAGAATACTTTCTTCCCTAATTTTTCAGCCCAATACATGCACATTGTCATCACAAGCGGTTCACGCCACTGAGGGGTACAGAAAATAAAAGACCCTTCACCATTAACAACTACTGCATCAAAATCATATCGCTCAATATCTAGCTCAGATAAAACGGGATTCGCAGGGAGACATTTTTTTAAGTTTTTAATAGATTTCTCCATGTCATGAGAAACAAAGTCAAACCATTCCGACTTTTTAGTCATTCTTTGGAGTTTAAAGCAGACTCTTGCTAAAATTGGTTGTATTTTATTCCAATATTTTAAATTTGCCAATATCTTATATGCCCAACTTGGAAAATATTTGAAATAAACTATGCGTGGAAATGTCGCCGTAACATTGCCAGTGATACGTCCAACTATTGAATGTTTTGCCCCGACCATTAGAGAAAGTGCCGTACTTGTTGCCCTACATCCATAATTGCCTCGAATGCGATTATCGCCAACATAAAGAATTTTCATGTGCGGTGTTTTAAAATTTTTTTAATTGGATTACGTAATAAATTTTTTTCATACTGATTCATACCAAATTGAAAAAATAGGACAAGATATAAGATTGTATAAATCGCTACGCCACTAGCTAGTACCCCAAGTTTAGAGTAGTCGAAATAGTTATTTAAAATTATTCCGCCAATAGTAAAAAACACAGGAATTGGTATCATTTTAATGATTTCTTTCCAAAATATCCCAATTGCAATATGCTGGTATGCTTGGTAGTATATATTCATAATAATTCCTTGACCAAAAATAAGAGCTCCTCCGATTGCAATAGCACATCCAATCGGTCCCATTTCTTTTGAAAGATATATTTGAAATCCAAGACTGACCACTGAAATTGCCAAATATAAAATGGAACGAAATTTCATTTGATTGCGAGCTTGGAGTATTGTAATTCCTGTATTTTGAATCAAAGGAATAAAAAGGGAACCAAAAAAGATTAAAGTAATTATATAAGATTCAGAATAATTTTTTCCTGCCCATATCGTAATAAAACCTTTTCCGAACACAATAAACCCGGAAAAGATAAATAACATTATTATAGATTGCAATCTTCCTGTCTTTATAAAGAGGTCTGAGATTTCTTTATAATGAGTTTTGTTTGCCACCATTGCGGTTATTTTAGGCAATAATACACTTGCAATCGCTGTTGAAAATTGCAAATACATCTGTTGAAGCATTATGGCTACCGAGAATATAGCGACTGCTATTGTACCTGATATCGCACCAAGTACAAACTGTCCTGTCCCCCAATATATTTTATCCATTATGGCATTAAGAAATATCCAGAATGAATAAATACTAATTTCTTTAATAAAATTCCAGTTTACTTTCCCGAAGACAATCTTTATTTTAAGCCGATATTTACAATACGCAAGATTGATTACAAGTGTTAAAAGATTAAATATTGTCTGTACTACAACAAGTGCAACCGCTTTATATCCGATAGCTAAGACAAATATAAGCACACATGTAGAAATCAGGATTCTGAGTATATTTACAACTCGCTGGAAAACAAAATTTTCATAAGCCGATATTATCGACCCGAATATACTCAGAGGGAATGTAAAGGCAAGATTAAATGTCAGCAGCAGCATCATGACTCGAGCCTGACTTAAATCTGATTCTGTCATTGTCTTGTCAAACAAGGTATCAATATTAAAATATAACCCTAATCCGCCTCCAAAGGCAATCACTCCAATAATGGAATATACTATCAGGAACATTCCAAACATCTCCCATTGTTCTTGTGTCTTATTTTCCGCGCGAAACTTTGCCGTATATCGTATTATGGCATTCCCAAATCCAAAATCAAGAATTGTAAGGTATGCGATAACTGATGATACAAGTGAATAGAGTCCATATTCATTTTGACCAAGACATCGGAGCATATAGGGTGTATATGCCAATCCGACGAGCGTATTCAACGCTATAATTACATAATTTAATATTGCACCTGCCTTTACTTGATTCATTGACTTATTGACAAGTTTTATATCTGGGGGTTTGTGATGGCGGGGTGGTCGTAGGGATTGAGGTCAAGATTCTATTGGAGCGGGGGAGCCGTAGGCGATGCGGTGGATGAGGTCGTAGAGAGGGAGGAGGTTGTGGGCTTCGGTGCGGGGCATCGCTGGGAGAGTGCGGCAGGCGCGGGCGACCCATTGGCGCGCCGTGCGCTGTATGGCGGCGCGCTGTGGCGAGGGAACGTCTTCGCCGATGAAGAAGCGGCGGTCGTTTGCCTCGTTGAAAAGCTGCACTGCGCTGTCCCTGACGGCTGCCGCGTCAGAGAAGTCAATCCGGGAAATTTCTGTCATCGTGAGAGATAGTAATTGTATTCTTCGGCGAGCGACCGTTGAAGAGCTGATGTAGCTGTCACGCCTCCGATGAGCGTGTTGCCGTCGCGGAGCATGACATAGTCGCGGTCGTTGACCGCAAAAAGGAGCGTCACGAGGGCGATAGTCACGGGATTGGTAAGCGACTGTCGACGGCGCTCATAGAGGTCGCGGAAGCGGGAGGATTCTTCCATGTTGCCCAATATCGAGTTTGCCACGCTCAACAGGGCATAGAGTTTTGCCTCCAGCTTCGGATTGTTGAGTTTCACCACTTCAAACCGTCGGCAAAATACCGACAACTGTGAAATCAGAGATGCCGACAGGCGTTGTGAATCATGATGTGCCCGCAACGCTTTCAGCAATCTGGGCACAAACGCGTCAATCTGGTCGTAGACGCGCCGCGAGTCGCGGGCAAATTCAAGTACCCTGACATCAGACACCTTTATATTATATGCCACAGTGCCGAGATTCTGGTCGACACGAAGCACGATATTGCCCGTATTGCTTTTCAGGCGCGGAATGAATGTGCCGACGAGTCCGGGGAAATCACCGTTGACCACCTCGACCAGGTCACCCGCTTCAAGATCAATATCTTCAAGCGAATAATATGGCAGCTCGTTTTCGTATGCCTTGGCTATTATCTGAAAACTGCGCATCGTAGCATCGTCAATTATTGCATAGCGCGCTCCCCCGCTCCGGTTTAAGAGGAATGAAAATCCGTTTTCCATCCTGCACAACCGCTTGATGTCACTGAGCTTACCACGTAGAAATACGTAGTGAAAGGTAAGGTGCATGCGTTTCATCGACACTACCCCATCCTTTTCTTCCCTTACTACATACGAAGGGGCAAACAGTTGAAGGTCGAGTTGCTCCGCGTCGTTAAAGCGGTCGACTGTGCGTTGCGCACTGTTTCGGGCAGGGGTAGTCGCGATATGATTCAATACATACCAGTTTATCGATTCGTAAACGGGATTTGAATCAATCATAGATTTTAGAGTATTCTCTTAGTTGGCTCGACTATAAATTATCGTCTGTTTTTCAAGCACATACGCATAATCTATTTGCCAAACTTCCGAAAACTGAACCATTCAGTCCAGCTGATTCACAAGTACGCTCTCTTGCTTAGAGATACTAAGATTGCACAAAGTTACAAAAAAATTCGATAAACCCGCGGTTTATCGAATTTTTATTAATATTATTAATCGCCATTAACAAGCGTAATTACCGTATAAATCAGCTATTGTTTAGCTAATTTAGCTAAACGGCATTGATATCCAACAAGATACAGAGGATAATATCTCTAAGCAAGAGATTTAGATTTCCTTATCAATCATCCTGCTATTTATTTTCCCTATCGCAAAGCGTTATAGCGATGCTTTTAAGCATCATTTATATTCGGGAATCTCATCGGGATGAAACACCACCGAATGCGAGACAGGCGATGACGCAATGAAATACCCCAGACATTTGTCACCTGAAAACATTGCCGGTCCATTGCTGTCGTTTTGCAGCGCTTCAAGATAATCATGCATCGCCTGTGAAATCGGGCATACGGTAGCAGTCATCACGTCGCCATCATACAACACCGTGTCATCTTCCTCTTCATCGGTATCCATACGTGTCGTCATGGTAAAATAGGTTGCCTTGCCGTCAACCGCCCCGCGGTCATCCATTTCACCCCATTGGTAAATCTCTCCGTTGCGATACAGTTTGACCCAATAAAAATCACGGGAATCGGGATTATCGGTAAACTTACCCTGAAGCACGGCTACATGGTCGTAGGGCATCTTTATCCAGTTAAATTCCAGACTCACGATTTTCACCGGAGGATAAAATGTAGCCTCAGCCTCATAGCGGCACTCTCCACGGTTCACTGTCAGGCGATAATTATGTCCGGCGATTCCCGGAGTCGGATTACGGAAAAAACCTTCTTCATCAACATAAAGATTGTACGTAATCCCCTCGGTAATATCCTCAATCCTGACCGTGGCATCCGTAAGGTGAGTGCGGTCCATCGGCTCATCCATGGGCGTAGTCATGGTGATGCCTACCTTGGCGCCCTCGGGTGTGAGTTCACCTTCAATCACCACAATAGGGTCTATGTCATGATACTTGAAATCAAGCTCTTTCTCACACCCCGTCAACCCCGTCATCAATATCGCTGCAAGAATCTGATTATATATTTTCATAATCGTGTTCAGAATTTAAGTGTATATGAAACAGAAGGAACAAGCCCGTACATAGACTGCTGTACAGCCCGCGTGCCGGATGGCTTCGTCGGGTCATCCTCGAAATATATCACGTATGGATTGTAACGGCAATAAGCATTAAAGATTCCGAATGCCCATTGATAGGTGAATTTTCTACCGGTGTGGGTATATGTAGCCGCCAGGTCGAGGCGGTGGGTCGCCGGAGTCTTGTAGGCATTGCGCTTCGAATAATAGTAACAGGTCTCCCCTGCCACCTCATATTTCACATCGGGAGCCGTCAAAGGCTGACCCGATGAATATATCCATGACCCTGAAAAATCCCATTTGTCGGAAAGATGCCATATTGCCGTCACGGAAAAGTCATGACGACGGTCGTTGGTGGCATTGTACCATTGCCCGTCGTTGATGCCCGGTATGCGTGTCTCTGTGCGCGATATGGTGTAAGCCACCCAACCGGTAATCGCTCCGGTATTTTTACGCAACATGAATTCTGCCCCGTAACTGCGTCCCTTGCCGCCAAGTATGATATTTTCAAGCACAACATCGGAAAATGAAGTACGACCATCTTTATAGTCATACACATTATTAATATTCTTATAATATCCTTCAACCGACCAGTCATAGCCGCCGCTTTCAGTCATGCCGCAGTAACCGAGTCCATATTGTAGCGCACGTTCAGGCTTTACGATTGCCGAAGTGAGTGCATAACGGTCAAACGGAAAAGATGTCGCACTCGAACGTATTGCATGAAGACCCTGAGTAGCGATTCCAAAACCAGCCTTGACATTATGCAAAGTGGTAATATTATATTTCAGGCTTATACGGGGCTCGACCTCAAAATATGTCTTGCCGTCAAACTGGTTTGCAGCATCGACAGATGTCATGAAATCGTGGAAACGATCGCCCGACATCGCCGACAGCAAAGTAAAACGTACACCCGCCGACACATCAAATCTCGGTCCGAATGACCCGGCATAATCTATCCATGCCGAATTTTCCCAAAGCGACCTTACTTCACGTTCCTTTACAGCATTTAATGTCCACTCCGCCGACTTCACCCTAAACAGCTCCGACCTCACTCCAAACTCAATATTGTGTCCCTCTGTCAAGACATATCTCACACGCTCATTCAACGAATAACTATGGATATAACTCTTCATGGTCTGGTCAAGATCCATTATCGCCATTTCCATTTTAGGTGTAAAGTGTGTCATTGCCGCTGTCGTGATAAACGTGAATTTCTCTCCCGCCTTCGCGGTCCAGTTTATCGAAGCGCCGAGATTTCCCCAGTACATCCCCATCAGGTCACTTACCGCCATATTGTCACGGCTCACAAAAAATGAAGCGTCGACAAGATGAACCGCCGACGGACGATAACGCACCTTTGCCGTGACATCATAGAAATTCATAACCGTGCTTCGGTATTCAGGGACCATCTTAAGAAACGCGTCAACATAAGAGCGTCGCGCAGTCACGGCAAACGACAGTTTATCTTTTACAATCGGTCCCTGCGCCATCAGTTTCGCGGCAAGTATGCCTATTGTCGCCGACCCGTGGTAAGAATCCATATCGCCGGCATTAAGCGTTGTCTCCAGCACCGACGACGTAGCTCCTCCGTATATAGCCGGAATAGGTCCTTTATATAATGTGGCACCGGCAAGAGCGTTATCATTGAATGTCGAGAAAATGCCCATGACATGAGATGGATTGTAAAGCGTGATGCCGTCAAGCTGTACAAGATTTTGCGAGGCGTTACCTCCGCGCACTTCAAATCCACCGCCTCCGTCGCCCTCACCATGTACACCGGGAAGCAATGCTATCGATTTGATTATATCGTTCTCACCCGCAAATGACGGTATCTGTGCCATTTTGGTCAATTCCAGTCTCTCAGCGCCCAGACGCGGATTACCGACACGCTGTCTTACGGAGTTACCGGTAACCACAACTTCCATCAGCTGCTGTCCTGCGATACTGTCAGGCATCTCATTACCAAAAACATCTCCGGTCACACACGCAAAACCGAATCCCGATAAAACAATCTCTTTTATTATATTATTATTCATACCTTTCCAACTATAGCCTGCCATGTAATCAAGCATATTAAAATTTTACGACAAATAGCAATCTTCACATGACAACTTTCTTATGATTATCTCATTCAAATAACAAAATCGCTGCAAAATTAACAATTATACTCTTCATCACAAAACTCAAGACTCATTTTAGTGACAAAATGCCGATGACATGAAACTTTCGTTGTAACTAATTTTTAAGAGTTACCTATTATTTATTAAATTTGCAGTCCATTTAGAATAAGAGTAACAAAACGATGAAACTGATAGCTGACAGCGGAAGCACTAAAGTCGAATGGTGTCTTCTCGATTATGACAAGCCGGTAAAACAAATATTCACCTCCGGTTTTAACGCATTGATGCTTACCGAAGAGGAAATCGCTCAATATCTTGATGACGAACTGATGTTTCAGCTCGGCGATCTTGCAGAAAAAGTGACTGAAGTATATTTCTACGGTGCAGGATGTATTGATGACGAAGTGTGCCGTAACGTACGCCGTGCCATACGTCAGAACCTTAATGTGGCGACCATCGAGGCTCACTCCGATCTGCTCGGCGCGGCACGTGCCCTTTTCGGCAACAACGAAGGAATCGCCTGCATACTCGGCACAGGCTCCAACTCATGTTACTACAACGGTCATGAGATAAAAGACCATGTGAGCCCCCTCGGATTCATCCTCGGGGATGAAGGCAGCGGCGCGGTGCTTGGCCGTCATCTGATCGGCGATGTATTGAAACATCAGCTTCCCCGTGAACTCTGCGACCGTTTTCTTGACGAGTACAATCTTGAGCGCACGGCAATCATACGCCGTGTATATAAGGAGCCGTCGCCTAACCGCTTCCTTGCGTCAGTCACACCGTTTCTGCTGAAAAATATCGAGGAGCCGGCAATACACCGTCTTGTGCTTAATGAATTCAAGTCTTTCTTTGTGCGCAATGTAGCGCAGTACGACCGTTACCGGTCGCTCCCGGTAAGCTTTGTAGGCTCTATCGCCTACCATTACCGCCCGGTACTTGACGAAGCTGCTGCAGCGCTTGACGCAAAAATCGACACTGTAATCAAAACCCCGATGGAGGGGCTTATACGTTACCATTCATCACTATAACCGGCACATGAACAGCAAATCGTCTGAATTAGAGCTTATACTCGTCAACATATCGGGACATGACCGTCCCGGCGTGACCTCGGCGTTGACAGAGATTCTCGCCCAATATGATGCAACCATACTTGACATCGGTCAGGCAGATATTCACCATACCCTATCGTTAGGTATACTTTTCAAGACTACCGGCGACATGTCAGGCAATATAATGAAAGACCTTCTTTTCAAGGCATCGGAGCTGAACGTACAGATACGCTTCACCCCCGTGTCGGTAAAAGAATATGAAGCATGGGTAGGACGACAAGGCAAAAACCGATGGATTGTAACCATACTCGGCAGGCGGTTGACAGCGCGTCAGATAGCTGCGGTCACCAGTATCATAGCCGATCAGAACCTCAATATCGACAGCATCCAGCGACTGACCGGACGCATACCGCTTTCCGAAGGCGAGGAAGCCAAGACTAAGGCATGCGTGGAATTTTCCGTGCGCGGCAATCCCAACGATGCCAATGAGATGCAGTCACTGTTCATGAAACTGTCGGCAGAAGAGGATTTTGACATATCACTTCAACAAGACACGATGTACCGGCGTTGCCGCCGCCTTGTGTGCTTCGATATGGACTCGACCCTCATCGAGACCGAGGTTATCGATGAGCTTGCCGAACGTGCCGGTGTAGGAGAAAAGGTAAAAGCGATAACCGAGCGCGCCATGAGAGGCGAGATTGATTTCGACGAGAGTTTCCGTGAACGCGTAGCACTTCTGAAAGGGCTTGATGAAAGCGTGATGCGCGAGATTGCTGAAAACCTCCCTGTGACAGAAGGAGTAAGCCGCATGATGGAAGTACTCAAGCGCGCCGGTTTCAAGACAGCGATACTTTCTGGCGGATTCACATATTTCGGCAATTACCTGAAACAAAAATTCGGAATCGATTATGTGTACGCCAACGAACTTGAAATCGTAGACGGAAAGCTGACGGGAAGATATGTCGGCGATATAGTCAACGGACGCCGCAAGGCAGAGCTGTTGCGTCTGCTTGCCCAGGTCGAGAATATCGACATCGCACAGACCATCGCTGTCGGTGACGGCGCAAACGATCTTCCTATGCTTACCACGGCAGGGCTTGGCATAGCGTTCCATGCCAAACCCAAGGTAAAAGCAACCGCCGGACAAAGTATCTCAACAATCGGGCTTGATGGAGTGTTGTACTTTATAGGATTTAAAGACTCATTCATTTCAGATGGCTCGAAACCTGTCAACTATTGAGAAGATGAAAAAGCTGCCGCGCATAATCACTGTAATTGCGGCAATGTTTTTTACGGGCGTTGTAAGCGCGCAGCAATCCGTAGGATTGGTCCTGAGCGGTGGGGGTGCCAAAGGCATCGCCCATATCGGAGTAATCAAAGCGTTAGAAGACAACGACATACCTATCGACTATGTCGCAGGCACCTCTATGGGTGCCATTGTAGGCGGCTTATATGCTGCCGGCTATACCCCTGAAGAAATGATGGAGCTGATTGAATCAAAAGGCTTCAGCTACTGGTCGACCGGCACCATAGACCCGCGATGGATATATTACTATGCGCGCGAAGAGCCTACGCCTAAGCTTGCCAACATAAACCTGAGCCTCCGGGACAGTGCCAAGACCAACAACATCCTGCCTACGAGCCTTATCAACCCGCTTCCCATGAATTTCGCGTTCATGGACCTGTTCGCACGATATTCAGCTCAGTGCAACGGAAATTTCAACAACCTCTTCGTACCGTTCCGTTGTGTCACATCCGATGTATATCACAAACACAAGATTGTGTGCCGTGATGGATCGCTCGGCGATGCAATCCGTGCATCCATGTCATTCCCGATCGTATTTCAGCCGATAGAGATGGATGGAGTGCTGGTATATGACGGCGGTATATATGATAATTTTCCGGTTGACGTGATGAGAGAAGACTTCGCGCCCGACATCATGATAGGCGTGGATGTATCGTCGCCTGATAAGAAGCCCGACCCGAATAATCTCATGCAGCAGATTGAGGACATGGTGATTCAAAAAAACGATTACTCTCTTCCCGATGACGAGGGAATCAAGCTAAAGGTACCGGTGCAACAATTCGGTCTACTTGACTTCCCTGCCTGCCGACAGATATATCAGATAGGATATGACTGCGCCATGGAGATGATGGACTCAATAAAGAGCCGCGTCACTTCGCGTATCCCGGAAAATACCCGTGAGCTCCGGCGTGCAGTATTCAAGTCAGAGACACCATACGTGGTTTTTGATTCGGTGTATGTACATGGAGGCACACCGGCACAGGATGCCTACCTGAAATACATCTTCACGAAAGGGAAACGTGACACATTCGGACTCGCGCAAGCTAAGGACGCGTACTATCGTGCCATAACCCCGGGAAAGCTGCGCAACCTCGTGCCCCGCGCGATATGGAACGACTCTACCCGATGTTTTGCACTTGACCTGAAAGCCGACGTTAAAAACAATTTCAATGTCGGTCTTGGAGGATATATCAGTTCGTCAACCAATTCGATGCTGTTCATGTCGGCGGGTTACAATACGCTTAGCTTCAATTCACTCAGCACATCAATCAACGGCTGGATCGGACAAAGCTATATGGCGGGGATGCTTGACATGAAGATGAACATGCGGTCAGCCATTCCGTCATACATGAAAATACAGGCAGTCATCTCAAGGGAAAAAATGTTTGACAGCGACAGGATATTCTACGATGACGGCAACACCCTTGTCACCGACACCCAGCTGTTTGGCAGGCTACGTTATGGCATGGCTATGGGCAGAAGCGGAAAACTCGAGATTGATGCCGGCGCGGCAAGACTCAGCAGCCGATTTTTTGATGGACTCGTGGTAAACGACACAGAGCGCGACAGAGCCACTTATGTGCTCGGTCAGCTACGCGGAGTCTATGAATATAATACGCTGAACGACCTCAATTATGCCACTAACGGCATGATGATTCATGCTTCAGCATTCGGTGTCTATGGCAATTATAGTTTCTTTCCACAAGACGACAAGTCGTTAAAGCAAGAACAAAAAGGCGTAAACTGGTTTCAGTTTGCATTGAACTATGAGCGTTACTGGTCGTTGAACAGGTCAATTTCCCTCGGTATCGAAGGAAATGTTGAGGTATCCACGCGACGCCTTCTTGACAACTACGCGGCAACAATGGTAATGCTCCCGGTGTTCCATCCTACAGCATCTACCTACAATTCCTTCAACTCCTCTCTCCGAGCGCCACAATATGTGACAGTTGGAGTAAAGCCGGTATGGAAAATCACGAATATGCTCCAGCTACGTGGTGAATTTCATGGTTTCATGCCTTGGCGTAAAGTTTTGCCCGACATCCCGGCTGATGTCAACCGCGCAACAATGGTAAAAGCCAAGTATGGCGACTGGTTTGCCGACCCGGTATTTTTCGGCGAACTCGCAGCCGTGTATGCGCTGCCCTTTGCTCATCTCACGGCATACGTAAACTATTGCAATACGCCCGGCACGAAGTGGAATTTAGGGCTGTCATTCGGATTGTTCTTCCTCGCGCCTGAATTTCTACATTAAAAAATTTGACAACATATACTATTATCTCAAAATAAAGCGTTATAGCAAAGATTAATAAAGATTGTTTTAAGTTTTGTATTATGATTTTTCAATGTGCAGTGCTCTTTGCATTTCTTGCATTGGGCGAATTGATTGTATGGCTCACCGGCATACCCATCCCGTCAAGCATCATAGGTATGCTGTTGCTTGCAGGTAGCCTGAAAGCAGGCATAGTCAGGGTAATGTGGGTCGACAAGGTTTCCGATTTCCTTGTCAAGAATCTGGGTTTCTTCTTTGTTCCTGCCGGAGTGGGATTGATGAATTGCCTGGGTCTTATAAAGGCGCAATGGCTCCCGATTATAGGAGCCTCGGTAATCAGTACATTTTTCATTCTTGCGGTGACAGGCTGGGTACACCAGACAGTACGCCGTCTAACATCGTCACGTCATGAGCTATCTCGAGAATAAGTATTTTTTGATTGCACTCACATTTGTCGTGTATGTCGCCGCGCAGATTCTGCAGCGACGCACCGGGATATCATTTCTAAATCCTATCCTTATCACCATCGCAGTGCTGATATGTATCCTGATGTCGGCAGGCGTCGATTATGATACATACGCTGAAGGGGGCGAATATATCGATTTCTGGCTAAAACCGGCGGTCGTTGCGCTGGGAGTACCGCTTTACCGCCAGCTGGAAGCCATCAAGAAACAACTGCTCCCGATATTGCTTGCAGAGCTTGCAGGATGTATAGTCGGTGTCGTATCGGTCGTTGTGGTTGCTCAGCTGCTCGGAGCGTCAAAGGAAGTGATCCTTTCACTTGCGCCGAAGTCAGTGACTACGCCTATAGCCATGGAAATAGCCCAGACAGTAGGAGGCATTCCGGCACTGACAGCGGCAGTAGTGGTATGCACCGGCATTTTCGGCGGTATGGCAGGCTTCAAGATGATGAAATATTCACGGGTAAAGAGCCCTATCGCCCAAGGGTTGTCGATGGGTACGGCTGCACATGCCGTAGGGACATCGGCGGCAATGGATGTCGGCTATCGGTATGGTGCTTTTTCCTCTCTCGGACTTACATTGAACGGACTTTTCACCGCGCTTCTTACTCCATTAATTCTCAGTCTACTCGGTTATGAATAAAAAATAGGGCAATCCATCTCGGGTTGCCCTATCACGTTTTTGAAGTTATAAATTGTATATGATATTTATTATTAAATCGGTTATGCTTTAGTTGGAAGTGCGCGATACCGACCTTAAAGAGTCAGGGTCGATGTCGCCGGTCATGAATATCGCCGATAATACCTCCGGTGTATCCTTGACCTTTATCAACAGGAGACTTGAAAGCTTGTCACCGTTACGCTTGCCATATATTTCTATATTCTCGCCGCCGTCACGCAACTTTGATAGCAGCTGAAGGTCGGTTGTGCACGGTTCAAGCATTTTTCTTATGCGGTCAAACGAGTCAGCGACCTCACATGTCAGTATCTCGACACTTTTAAGATTGTCAATTGCCGATGCCATTAATTGCGTCTGATTGACCATAGAGCCCATGGATGACAACATTGACTCTGAAATATAGGCATACTGAGCCTCGGGAAGCTCTCCTATCTTTTCAAAGGTCTTGTTTTGCGCAGACCCCGTGATTGCCATTGCAATCATCAACAATCCAAACGTGATTTTTCTAAAGTTGTTCATCGTTCAGTTCATTATAAATTGAATCATCATAAACTTCATCATCCTCAAATAGACTATCGTCAATGAAGGTGATTTTTGACAGCACATGATTTGCCTCGTCCATGAATGCGTCGGTCTTGTTCAGACTTTCCGACACCATTATCAGTGCGCGTTCAGTTTCATTGTATGCCGTCTGCGGATCGGTAATCTCATTGGGATTTGGTGTACTGCTGTTGACAATAAACAGTATGAACGTGACCACGATGGCAAGGCTTGCCGCCACACCGGCAAAAGCAAAAAACTTGCGCCCCACAGCATAACGGTGGTCCTGACGGTCAAGTTTGTCAATCAGACGGCTCACACTGTCTACAGCGCCATCCGGTATGTCGACACACGTTCCACGGTGAAGCGACATGACAATATCACGGTCGGCGGCAAGGTCATCCGGCAGCTCGTCTATCGAAGCAAACATCTCAATGAGCCTCATCTCGTCATCGGGCGTAGTCAATCCGCTGTAATATAGATTGAGTAATTGCTTAAGTTCGTAATGTTCAGACTTCATTTTATATTGTTGTATAAATCTTTTAAACGTCGTCGTGCCCTTGACAGCAGGGTACGCGCATTATCATGCGTCACACCCGTTATCGCGGCGATTTCTTGTAGGTCACAGCCGGCTTCCGAGCGAAGGCGAAGCACCTCCTGCTGCAATGGCGGCAGCCGGTTTACAAGCGACTTTACGAGCGAAAGTGTGTCACGCGCCTCAAGTTCGGTCACCGGATTCACCGGGTTCTCTGCATCTTCAGGCAGAGACATCGCCGAATCGTTACGCGATGCCCTGGCACGTAGCATATCAATGCAGCGGTTTTTAACAGCCTTTACACAAAACGACTCGTAGTTGTCGATATCACTCAGCATTGACCGTTTCGCCCATATCGCCGCCACGGCATCCTGTACAGCATCCTGCGCATCATCGCTATCGCGCAATATTGAGTATGCCACGCGATACATCGACCCGTAGTGAGTCAATACGAGATGTTTGAAATTGTCAGTCGCCATATTGTTCTACATTCTGTAGACGTGCATGACGGGATTTTGTGACAGAAAAAAATCAATATTTTTTACCCCAACGGCTTTCCTGGGTCGCCTTCAGACGGTCTTCGGCAGGATTAGAGCATGGATGCCAGAATGTTACGCCTTCAAGCCCGTCGGGAAGAAATTGTTGACGCACAAAATTTCCGGGGTAATCATGAGCGTATTTATAATTTTTACCGTAGTCAAGATCCTTCATCAACTTTGTCGGGGCATTACGCAGATGAAGCGGCACGGGCAGATTACCCGTCTCGTTGACCTTTGCCAGCGCGGCATCAATGGAGAGATATGCCGAATTGCTCTTGGGTGAAGTGGCAAGATACACCGCGCACTCGGCAAGCGGGATGCGTCCTTCAGGCCAACCGATTTTGTGAATCACGTCAAAGGTGGCATTGGCAAGCAGCAATGCGTTAGGATTGGCAAGACCGATATCCTCGGCGGCGAGTATGACAAGACGACGTGCTATAAATTCCGGAGCCTCGCCGCCGGCTATCATTCTCGCAAGCCAGTAGACGGCGGCATCGGGGTCGCTGCCACGTATGCTCTTGATAAACGCGGAGATTATGTCATAGTGCATTTCGCCGGTTTTATCGTAGGCAAGCGGATTTTCCTGAATACGTTCTGTCACCGTGCGGTCATCGATCACAATCTCTTCATCGGGCATAGCCGACTGCTCCATGAGGTCGAGTATATTAAGCAATTTTCTACCATCGCCTCCCGCGAAACGGAACAATGCCTTGGTACTGTCAATGCGAAAATGACGTTTTTTAAGCACTATATCAGTGGAAATAGCGCGTGTAAGCAGCGTCATGAGATCATCTTCCTCAAGAGGCTTTAATACATATACCTGCGCGCGGGAAAGCAAAGGGCGTATCACCTCGAAAGAGGGATTTTCCGTGGTCGCACCGATCAAGGTGACAATTCCGCTTTCGACGGCACCGAGAAGACTATCCTGCTGAGCCTTGTTGAAACGGTGGATTTCATCAATGAACAGTATCGGCCGCCCTTTTGAGAACATGCTTGCAGCATCAGCCTTGCAACGGTCCATGACCTCCCTCACCTCCTTGACACCTGAATGCACGGCACTCAGCGTATAAAACGGTGATTCAGTGGTGTTGGCAATGATTTTGGCAAGTGTTGTCTTCCCTACTCCCGGAGGGCCCCAAAGGATGAAAGAAGTGACATTTCCCGAGTCAATCATGCGACGCAATACTGAACCGGGACCTACAAGATGGGTCTGTCCTATGTATTCATCTATGGTGTGGGGTCTGAGTCGTTCGGCAAGTGGAGCATTCATAGGGAGGTCTCTATCAGTTATTGTTGATACAAAATTAACAAATATCGGTGGAAAAACTCTCGGCACGATGTTAATTGTGTTTAATATGTGAATTTATCATTGTGACATATCTAAATTTTTACTTAACTTTACAACTCAGAATTAACAAAGATTCCGAGATAAACATCTAACCATGTATATTACGAACTATTAATGAAGGAAAGTGTTAATTTTATAGAAGGTCATCAAAAGGCCTCGCTATTGATTGACAACACTAAAAAACTTTTTATTATGAGCCAGGAAGGTAATGCAAACAAAGGCGGCAATACCGCGAGAACCATTTTCGGTATATTCATGATCGTGATTTACGTAGGTATGGGTATATTACTGCTTATCAACTTTTTCCAATGGGAGAGCGGTCCGTGGGAATGGCTCCGTTGGGTAGGAGGAATCCTTCTGATTGTCTATGGAGTATGGCGTGGTTATCGCCAGTTCAGCGGCATAGACCGCAATATCGGTGATGAATATTAATCGACAAATATTATCGATAGATGAAAGGAAACATATTTAAATATACAGGAATTGCGCTGACATCATTTTTGATTGCCGGCGCGATTTCTTGTCGCAAGGCGCCGACCAATACCAGCACCTCCGGTATCGCCACGATAGTGTGTGACGCAAGTTTTGAAAACATCATGGATCAGGAAATCGATGTGTTTGAATACAATACCAAGGGAAAGGCAAGCATAATCCCCTATTATGAATCGGAAAAGGCTTGCATCGATTCCCTGCTCGATTTCAAGACTAAACTTATCGTGATAACCCGCGACCTTAATGAGAAGGAAAAAGAGTATATCAAGGCAAAGAACCGTCACGTAAGGTCAAACCGCATAGCAGTAGACGCCATCGCGCTGATTGTGAACCCTGAAAACCCGATTGAACAGCTTTCAGTAAGTGAAATAGCCGATATACTCACCGGCAAAACTACGGAATGGTCGCAGCTCGGACCCGGTATGCTGAAAAGCGACATCCAGGTAGTGTTTGACAACGAAGGGTCAAGCACCGTGCAGTACATGCGCGATTCAGTGCTGAACGGCGAGAAATTTGCCGCCAACGTATTTGCTCAGAACACCAATCAGGAAGTGTTCAGCCAGGTACAGCAACGTAAAAACGCAATAGGCATAATCGGGGTAAGCTGGATAAGCGCCGATATGCGTACCCGCGATCTACCGCGTGAGGAGCGCATCAAGTCACTTAACGAGCAGGATACCACGGTATCGGAATTTGACTCGTCGGTGAAAGTGCTTAAGGTGAGCGGAAAAGATGATTTCCGCGCCTACAAGCCTTATCAGGGTTATATCTACGACGGAAGCTATCCGCTCTACCGCTCGATGTACATGATATCGACCGCTGCCAACGGAAGTCTATCCCACGGATTCTACTCATTTGTGACAGGCACCATCGGACAGAAGATAATCCAGCGTACCGGAATACTTCCGGCAAGGGTACAACCACGTATGGTCAACATAAACTGATTAAACCAAACGTAAACAAAATAATCAAATCAATATATTAATAACAAAACAGGTTTTAAACATGAAATTTAAATTTTTGTTATCCGTTTGCCTCGCAGGAGCATTGACTGCTTCGGCACAGGGATATAAAGACGGAGTTGAGTATTTCAAGGCTGACCAGTTTGCCAATGCCAAGACTCTTTTGGAGCGTAATCTTAACGATGCTTCAACTGACAAGGCGGTTGCCTATTACTATCTTGGCGCCATCGCCGTGCGCGACAAGGATTTCGCCGCTGCAAAAGAAAACTTCGAGAAAGGTCTTGCAGCAAATCCCGACTATGCCTATAATAAGGTGGGTCTTGGTGAACTCGCCCTCATGAACGGAGACACAAAGACCGCTGAAAGCTACTTTGATGAAGCAAAGAAAGTAAACAAGAAGGATGCCGGTGTGCTGTCGGCAATCGGTCGCGCATATTTCAACGCCGATCCGGTAAAGTATGCCAAGGAGATTGAGAAATATGACGCACAGGCTATCAAGGCTGACAAGAAAGAGCCCGCTATCTTCGTGCTCCGTGGCGACCGCAAGGCTGCCGAGAAGGAATGGGGTGACGCTGCCGCCAACTATGAGAACGCAATCCTCTATTCTAAAGGTCTGCCTGAGGCTTACGTAAAATATGCCAACGCATATTTCAATGTAAATCCGGAGTATGCTATCGCTAAGTTGCAGGAACTTCTTCAGGAAAGCCCCACTTCAGCACTCGGTCAGCGTGAGCTCGCAGAGAAATATTACGAAAACGACCAGTGGGCTAAAGCTGCCGCAGCATACGGCGATTATATCAACAACCCCAACCACTTCGTTGAGGATGAGGTGCGCTATTCGGTACTTCTCTACTACGGTCAGCACTACGACCAGAGTCTTGCCATCGCCAACCGTCTTTTGGCTTCCGACCCCGAAAATCTTCAGCTCCAGCGTATCGCCTTCCTTGACAAGGCTGCAATGAAAGATTACGCCGGTGCGGCTGAGGCTGCAAAGAAGCTTTTCGCTCTGAAAAAGGCTAAGTTCACTTCCAATGACTATTCAACCTACGCAGAGGTGCTTCAGGAACTCGGACAGGACTCTCTCGCCATCTTCGAATATGAGAAGGCTATCAATGTAAACCCCGACAAGCTTGACCTCTACAAGGCTTTAAGCTCGGCATATAGCGGTGCAAGAAACTACAAGAAAGCACTTGAAGTGTTCAAGAACTTCATTGACAAGGGTGACTACGTGACTAACGACCTTGTGACTCTTGCAAGCCGTTACCAGAACGTAGCTGCAACTTCTGAGGAAGGTTCGCCCGAGAAGCAGGAGGTTATCGCAAAGGCTATCGAGACTATCGACAAGGTTATTGAAAGAGTTCCTGATAATCCTATCCCCGTCCGTAACAAGGCACGTATGATGCTTGTAAAGTATGACAACAAGCCTTCTGCCGAAATGGAGCAGACCTACCAGCAGGTTGTGGCTCTTCTCGACAAGGATCCCGAAAACAAGACAAAGCGTTCTGACATGTACAACGAGGCATACAGCCAGATTGCATCATACTATATCATGGAAAAGGATATACCTACCGCCAAGATATACTATGAGAAGGTTTACGAGCTTGACCCCAGCAACCAGGCTCTTCGCGACTACATCGACAAGATGAAGTAAATTGATTCATCAATAAAATCTACGGGAGTGTATCGTCATTGATACGCTCCCGTTATTTTTTACCCTCCCCCCGGAAGAACAGTTTAATCCAAGATGATTCCCTGACGGGAAACATCTATGCTCGTGCCTCCCCCCGTAGGTTTCGCTTCGCTCAACGCTACGGCTAAACAGAGATGATGCCCTGCGGGCAACAATCACATTGCAACTGCATGCTGATTCACAAGCCGATGTAGGGGCGAGTGGAAGCTCGCCCGCTTCCACCCTTGCAACACGGGCTGCCTTTCGGCAGCCCCTACAGCTACGCGGTGACTGCCTATACTGTCGACCGGATGCAACCCGACTTAAAATGCATTATGATGCAGCAAAAAGAGCCGCTCAACAAAGTAAATCATGAAAATCTGCTGTAACTTTGCACCGGATAAAAACAACCTTGTCATGGAACATCTGGATGTATTTGACTGCTCAAACGTGTTTATAGGCAGCTATTTTACCGATGACCGCGACTGCGCCCATTGCAATCGCGACCACACCCTAATCTACATATATTCCGGCGAGCTGGAAATCACGGAAAATGGGCGTAAGACCATACTCCGCAAAGGCGACTGTGCCTTTCTGCGCCGCGACAACCGCCTGTGGATGCACAAACGCGTCACCGACGGTGAGCCCTACCGCTCGATTGTCCTTAAATTTTCACGCAAGTTCCTGAGAGAATTTTACCAGACCCTCAACCGGCGCGATATTCCTGCCGATGCGCGTCGCAACAAGGCAAGCCTTGTCAAATTTCCCGCCAACAGGCTCGATGTTCGCAGTCTGTTTGAGTCGGTCATTCCCTACTTCGATGCCGGAGTGACTCCATCCGATGACATTCTGCGTCTCAAGATGATTGAAGGAGTTTATACCATACTCAATACCGATGAAAACCTGTATGCCTCACTCTTTGACTTCGTAGAGCCATGGAAGATTGACATCGTGGAATTCATGGAGCAAAACTACATGAACGACCTCTCCATGGAAGAACTCGCCTACTATACCGGCAGGAGTCTCGCCACATTCAAGCGTGATTTCAAGAAGGTGAGCGACCTGTCGCCGCAGAAATGGCTCATACGCCGCAGGCTCGAAGCCGCCCACCGCCTTATATCCAGCGGGACAAAACGCGTCACGGAAGCCTGCTTCGATGTGGGATTCAAAAACCTGTCACATTTCTCCAAGGTCTACAAAGAGTTATACGGTGTGGCACCTACCATGAGTCTTGTAGCGGAATAGTCGTTTGAGCTTTTCGACAAACATAATTGAGCCATACAGCAAAGCCGTTGTATGGCTCTTATTGTAATTTTGCCATTGTAAAAACTATATATTATGAAAGATATATTCACCAGAGACCTAAGCGGCGAAATGGTATCGCCATCCGACCCGGGCTATGATGCCCTTATCAACGACATTTTCTCCACGATGGAGACAGCACAGAAACTCGCCGGGGTGAGTATCCGCGACCAGAAGCGCGTTCATGAGCTTATGTGCGACATCCTCGGAAAGCCGCTCCCCGAAAGCACCACCCTATTGCCGCCACTGTATATCGACTACGGCAAACCGGTGACCATCGGCGAAGATTGCTTCATACAGCAATGCTGCACCTTCTTCGGTCGCGGCGGCATAACCATAGGCAACGGTGTATTCATCGGTCCGAAAGTCAACCTCATCACCATCAATCATGACGTGAACCCCGTCAACAGAAGTGCCACCTACGGGCGACCGATAGTAATTGAAGACAAGGTGTGGATAGGCATAAACTCCACCATCCTTCCCGGCGTAAGAATCGGGCATGGCGCCATCATTGGCGCGCAAAGCGTGGTGACACACGACGTACCGCCTATGACCATCGTTGCAGGAAATCCGGCAAGAATCATAAAAAAGATATAGCCATAAACAGCAGAAGCAGGTGGGCTATTGATTTTCTGTAATTGAGGTAGATTTATCCATGATTTTGATATTAAGAACTATTAGAAAACTGATTAATTTTGCGTTATGAAAACAAGACTTCTTATCCTCATCACCATCTTAACGGCATTGACCACCGATGCCAAGACCCTCATAGCTTATTACAGCTACACCAACAATGTCCACTCCATCGTCACCGAGCTGCAAAAACAGATTGATGCCGACCTGCTGCGCATCGAGCCTGCTGAAAAAGGGCTTGACTATGCAGCCAACAACTATGCCATAGGGAGTGCGCTGATTTCCGCCATACGCGAGAATCCCGGCAGCGAGAGCTCATATCCCGCTATCGACCCGGTTAGCGTGAACATTGACAACTATGACACTGTCATAATCGCCACACCGCTATGGTGGAGCAATATGGCTGCGCCCATGCAGACATTTCTATTTCACTACGGGAAAGAAATGGCAGGGAAACACATAGGGCTTATCGTGTCAAGCGCGAGCAGCGGCATAAGCGGAGTAGAGGCGGATGCAAAACGTCTTATTCCCGCCGGCGATTTCCTGTCACCGAGCCTCTGGATACGCAGCTCACAGACATCCAGTGCCGGGTCTCTTCTCGAAGAGTGGCTCAAGGCAATTGACTACTCCGGTATCGCCGCCATAGACACATTGCGCGATGACACCGACGGGCTATATACCGCCTACACCCTCTCGGGCGCGAAACTTCTTCACCTCGCCGAGTCGACATCCTCACTCCCCGACGGCATATACATTATCAATGGAAAGAAAACTTTAATCTCAAGATGAAAAAAGCAATAATCATGCTGATAATCTCAGCAATAACAATTCCTATCATGGCGCAACAAAAAATAATCCAGACAGCAGGACGCGACGCGCTCGGAGAATTTGCCCCCGAGTTCGCCCGCCTCAACGACGACATCCTGTTTGGCGAAGTGTGGAGCCGCAACGACCTCCTCTCACTCCGCGACCGCAGTCTCGTGACAATCACCTCGCTCATATCGCAAGGCATCACCGACTCCTCGCTCACCTATCATCTGCAGGAAGCGAAGAAAAACGGCATCACCCGCGTCGAAGCGGCGGAAATAATCACCCATATCGCCTTTTATGCCGGCTGGCCGAAGGCATGGGCGGCATTCCGTCTTGCCAAGGATGTATGGAACGACGACATCAAGGGCGACGATGCCAAAGCGGAGTTTCAGCGTCAGATGATATTCCCAATCGGAGAGCCTAACACGGCGTACGCAAAATACTTTATCGGAAATAGTTATCTCGCTCCGATATCAACCGAACAGATTGCATTTTCCAACGTGACCTTTGAACCGGGTTGCCGCAACAACTGGCACATCCACAAAGCGGAAAAAGGCGGAGGGCAGATGCTCGTAGGCGTTGCCGGCAGAGGATGGTATCAGGAAGAGGGCAAACCGGCTGTCGAGATACTCCCCGGCACGGTCATCCACATTCCTGCAAACGTAAAACACTGGCATGGTGCGGCAAAAGACTCATGGTTTGCGCATCTTGCATTTAGCGTACCCGGCACAGCCACCGAAAACGTATGGCTCGAACCGGTGACCGATGAAGAATACGGCTTGTTGCAATAAATCATGGTATAAGTGTATGCAGCGGAGGGTCAGCGGACATAAAATTCACTGACCCTCCGTAATTTTTTTGAAAGGTTGTAGCTTACAGCCAGATCGGGGCGAGATATTTGGCAAGGATATAGCCACCGCCAATCAGCCATATATCAAGGCAGAACGCAAGCACAAACGGCTTGACACCCGCTTTCTTGAACTTATCGATACTGGTCTCGGCACCGAGAGCCGCCATCGCCATGGTGAGCAGGAAAGTGTCAAAATAGTTTATTGCCTCGACAAACACTGCCGGAAGCAGGTTGAATGAGTTGAACGCTATAACGCCAAGGAATCCGACAGCAAACCAGGGTATGTTGACCTTACCCTTTTCAGCCGAAGCCCCGCTTTTAGCGCCTCTTCGTGCCACCCAGAAACCGAGTACCAGCAACACGGGTACAAGCAGCATCACCCTTATCATCTTCACGATGATTGACACATTTGACACATCGGTGCCCATAGCGTTACCGGCTCCTACGGCATGAGCCACTTCATGAAGCGTCGAGCCGCAATATATACCCATCTCCTGAGCGTTCAGGTCAAGCCATCCAGAGCGATACGCCACAGGATAAAGAAACATCGAAATAGTTCCGAATATCACGACCGTCGCCACGGCAACCGCCGTCTTGTAAGGCTGAGTACGGATAGTCGACTCCGCACCGAGTACCGCTGCAGCACCGCAGATACCGCTGCCCACCGATGTCAGCAATGCAGTGTCGCGGTCCATCTTAAGCATCTTGCCTATCCATACACCTCCCAGAATGGTCACGATAACCACTATCGTGTCAACGACAATACCGGCAACGCCCACATTGACGATATCCTGGAATGTCAGACGGAATCCGTAAAGAATGATACCGAGACGGAGGATTTTCTTAGAACAGAACTGGATACCCGGTACCCATGTCTCGGGAAGATTGTTGCGCAACGAATTGGCATATAGCATACCTAAGATAATACCGATTATCATCGGGCTAAACGAGATTTCCTTTAAGAATTGCGCCTCCCCTATGTAGAAAGCGGCACATGCGAACAATGCTATCAGCAGCACACCATGCAACATACTGACGCGTTTTTCAGAAATGTTTGGCATTTAAAAATTAGAATTTTAGTTATTATTATGTGATATATACTTTCTTGATGCTTTATCGGCGGCAAAAGTAGAAAAAAACAATGAGAAATCTGCCCTCTTTTTCAATCATTGACTCTTCATTACATATTATAATTATATAAATGTGAAAATGTTTAACAGAAGTATCGTGATTTGATAATGACAGCACTCTTTCAACACGCGTGACATCCATACGGAAAAACTGACCATATTTTCGCCAAACATGACATCTTTTCGATAGCTTGTAACGAACTATTTTTGCTCATTTTAAGTTATATTTGCATCCCGAAAACCATAAACGGGATTTAACAGAAAAATAACACCAAGGGTATATATTATGCGATTATCCAGATTCAAGTCATTACTGTGTTGCTCGATACTCGGCGTCGCTGTCGCCGGAGCACAGGCTCAAGCTGATGTCCCAGGCGTGTATTCGCTTGACTCATGTCGCGCGATGGCTGTCGACAACAACAAACAGATGCGTATAAAAGCCGAGCAGATTAAGGCAGCCGGTTATCAGAAAAAAGAAGCGTTTGCCGCTTACCTGCCATCCATAGATTTCGCCGGCGGTTATACCTACAACCAGAAAAAGCTGTCGATATTTGACTCCGACCAGCATCTGCCTATACAGACATTTGACGGAAAAGGATATAGCTTCGACCTTGTTACAGGTCCCGACGGTGTGCCGGTAAAAGGACCTAACGGAGAGTATATACCCAAAAATGTGGCATACCTTCCCAAGGATGCGATGACTTACGATATCCACAATGTATTTTTCGGTGCCGTCACCCTCACCCAGCCTATTTATATGGGAGGCAAGATTGTGGCTATGAACAAGATTACCAAATATGCCGAGGAGCTTGCCCGCTCGTTGCATGACAACAGCGCCGAGGATATCATATATGCCGTCGATGCCGCCTACTGGCAGGTAGTGTCGCTCAATGCAAAGCATGAGCTTGCCACAAGCTATGTGGCATTGCTCGACACTCTTCACAACAACGTGCAGGCGATGATCAACGAGGGAGTCGCCACACGCAGCGACCTCCTTACAGTTGACGTTAAACTCAACTCGGCAAATGTCGACCTGGTGAAGGTCGAAAACGGACTCACGCTCTCGCGCATGGCTCTCGCCCAGCTTTGCGGGCTCCCCGTCAACACCGACATGCACCTTGAGGATGAAGAAATGGACCGTCCCGACCCGGAACCCATCGCAACCGTGTATGACATGAATGACGTGTATTCGCGCCGCCCCGACCTCCACGCCCTCGAACTTGGAGTAAAAATAGCCGGTGAAAAGAGCAAGGTGGCACTCTCGTCAATGCTCCCCAATCTCGCCCTCGTAGGCGCCTATTCATTCTCCAACCCCAATATGTACGACGGCTTCAAGAAGCGCTTCAACGGAGCCTTTTCGGTAGGTGCGATGCTCACTATCCCCATCTGGCACTGGGGTGGCAATTATAACAAATACCGTGCAGCAAAGACCGATGTGACCATCATGAAGCTCCAGCTTGAAGATGCCAAGGAAAAAATCGAGCTGCAGGTGAGTCAGGCGGCATTCAAGGCAAAGGAAGCGATGAAGACTTACGCCATGACACAATCCAACCTGACCAAGGCAGATGAAAATCTCCGTCAGGCACAGCTCGGATTCAAGGAAGGAGTGTCGACCACCGATAATGTGATGGAGGCACAGACCGCATGGCTTAAAGCCAACTCCGAAAACATCGATGCGGAAATCGATGTAAATCTCTGCCGCGTCTACCTTTCAAAGGTACTCGGCACCATGGATTATGAAACTTATTACGATACAGAAAAATAGCATTAGGATATGGCAAACATAGATCAATCATCAGGACAAGTCACCACTAAAAAGGAAAATGCCCTTGTAGGCACACTCGTAATCGTGGTAATCGCAGTAGCACTGCTTGCTCTCATCGGGTTTCTGTTTCTGAAACCCAAGTCTCAAATCGTTGAAGGCCAGGCAGAGGCAACCTCTGTGCGCATATCAGGCAAGCTGCCCGGACGCGTAATGGAGTTTTATGTCCAGGAAGGTCAGACAGTGAAAGCGGGAGACACCCTTGTACATATCCACTCATCGGTAGCCGATGCCAAACTCTATCAGGCAGAGGCGATGAAAGAAGCTGCCGCCGCCCAGAACAAGAAAATCGATGCCGGCACCCGCAAGCAGATAGTACAGAGCGCCTACGACGTATGGCAACAGGCAATCGCGGCGAAAAATATCGCCGAGAAGACCTACAATCGCATGGAGTCGCTTTACAAGCAAGACGTGATTTCGGCACAGAAGCGCGACGAGGCGTATGCAGCCTATACTGCAGCCGTTTCAGGTGAAAGTGCGGCAAAAAGCCAGTACATGATGGCAAAAGAGGGCGCACAGTCGGAAGACAAGACCAGCTCCAAGGCACTTGTGGATGCAGCCCAAGGCAGCGTGATGGAAGTGGAGGCACTTCTCCAGGACCAGTATCTTACCGCACCCGCCGACGGAGAGATTGACATCATCTATCCCCACGAAGGGGAGCTTGTGTCGCTCGGTACTCCTATCATGAACCTTGTGAAAATATCGGACAAATGGGTTACATTCAATGTCCGCGAGGAACTCCTCAACGACCTCCCCATGGGTAAGGAGATAGAAGTGATGATTCCCGCGCTCGACAAAAAGAAAGTAAAAGCCACCGTGTACTATATCCGCGACATGGGCTCCTACGCCGTATGGCGCTCGACAAAGGCTACAGGCGAATGGGACAGCCGCACATTCCAGATTAAGGCACGGCCCACCGAAGACCTTCCCGACCTGCGCCCGGGCATGTCGGTGATTTATGACGCGCCCAAGAAATAACCATCAACAATAAGTCAGTTACAACCATGCATTTCAACTGGTCAGCATTAAAAAACGCCATTATCGACGGAGTGAGGCAGCTTGCAAGCCGCCCCATCTACATCCTCACGATGATAGGTGTACCGCTCTTTTGCTCTTTCTTCTTCCTTGACTTCATGAAGGAGGGACTGCCGGTAAAAACACCGGCGGCGATTGTTGACCTTGACAACACGCCGGTGTCACGCAACGTCACGCGTAATCTCGGCTCATCGGAGCTGGTTGACCTAAAATATCATCCCACAAGCTATGCCGATGCCATGGAGTTGCTGAAAAGCGCGAAAATATATGGCTTTTTCATGATTCCACGCGACTTTGAGGCAGATGCCAAGGCAGGGAGGGAGACCACAATCACCTATTACTGCAACATGGCATACTTCATTCCCGGCACCCTGTCGTTCAAGACCTTCAAGCAGACGGCAGTGACTACCTCCGGCTCGATTGTGATGACGACACTCGTAGGTGTCGGTCTCGATGAGGAGCTTGTAGGCAATCTCCTGCAACCCGTGGTCACACAGGAGCACAACATCGGCAACCCCTGGCTCAACTATTCCATCTATCTGAGCAATTCCTTCCTCCCGTGTCTGCTGCAGCTCATCATATTTCAGGTCACTGCCTTCTCGATACTGCAGGAAATCAAGCGCGGCACCTCGGTCAGATGGATCAAGGATGCCGGAGGGTCCATCACAATAGCCTGCGCGGGCAAGCTGCTGCCTCAATTCATCATCTTCTCTGTCACCGGACTTGCAATGCAAGGGATGATGTTCGGGCTATGGGATTTCCCGCTCAACAGCAATCCTATCAACATGATTGTGGCGATGCTGCTGCTCGTAGCTTCCAGCCAAGCATTCGCGCTGCTTATATCCTGCACTATTCCCAACCTGCGCTTTGCCCTGTCCATACTCTCACTTCTGGGCATCCTTTCATTCTCTATCGGAGGTTTTTCGTTTCCGGTTGAGGACATGTACCCGGCAGTCGGGATATTCTCTTACCTCATCCCTATCCGCTACTATTTCCTGATTTACGTCAACGTGGCACTCAACGGGTATGAAATCTATTATTGCCGCTGGGACTATATCGTTATGATACTCTTCCTGCTCGCCCCGATGGGCATGCTGTGGAAGCTGAAGCGTTACAGCCTGAATCCTGTCTATATCCCCTGATGATACCTGATTATGAAAAAGCTTATTGACAATATAAAGACATGGTGGTCCACCCTGTTTCAGGTGTGGATAAAAGAATACCGGCTCGTATTCTCCGATGTCGGTGTGCTTCTTTTCTTCCTCGCGTTGCCACTCGCCTACCCTATCGCCTACACGCTCATATACAATCCAGAGATAGTCTATGATGTGCCTGTAGCCGTGGTCGACAACTGCCGCACAGCCGACAGCCGTGAGTTTACACGCATGATTGACGCCTCCCCTTATACCAAGGTCGCCGGATATGCCGCCAATCTTGAGGAGGCAAAAACATGGATGAAAGAGCGCAAAATCTACGGCATACTCGAACTGCCCGAAGACTATTCCCGTAAAATAGGAAGAAACGAGCAGGCGGTCGTGCCGATGTATTGCGACATGAGCCTGCTGTTGCGATACAAGAGCATACTTCTCGCCACCACCGACGTGTCGCTGGAACTTGGCTCTGACATACGCACAAAGAAAATCGATTACTCTCCGGTGGCATTATTGTCGACAGCGATGGGAAGCACCGTGAACACCGAATCATTTTTCCTCGGTGATGTCACGCAAGGTTTCGCCTCGTTTGTCATGATAGGAATAGTCGTGCTCATACTGCAACAGAGCCTTATGCTCGGAGTGCTGATGCTCGGAGGCGGCAGCAGTGAGCGACGCCGCAAAAACCACGGCATAGATCCGGAAGAAATCAACGGGCCGATGTCGGCGAGCATCCTTGGCAAAAGCATGTGTTATCTGACGATATACGCGCCGCTGACAATTTATATACTCCACTATGTGCCGGTGATGTTCAGTCTGCCGCATATAGGAAATCCGCTCGACTACCTTGCCTTCATCCTTCCGATGATTCTCGCGTCGACATTCCTTGCCCAGATGCTACGTCCGCTCGTGGTTGAAAGGGAGAGTGCCTTCCTGGTATTTGTATTCTCCTCCGTATTGTTCCTGTTCCTTTCAGGACTTACCTGGCCGCGACCGGCAATGAGCGACGGATGGTTCATGGTATCCAGCCTTGTCCCGGCGACCTGGGGCGTTGAAGGATTCATAGGCATCAACTCCAACGGCGCCTCCCTGGGAACAATGTCGACCCCCTACCTGATGCTGTGGGTTTTGACGATTGCCTACTATTTCATAGCCGTGATGATAGAAAAATGGTGCAAGCATCGCGACCTGCACCATTATAAAGTCCCCTCGGTTCCCTAAGAGATTGTCTAAAATTTACATCACTTTGCGGCAACACCTTCGCGGGTGATTTTTACCGGCAATATGCGGTTGTCTTTGTCAAAATAGAGCCTGTCGATACAGGTTGCGCGGTGATTTGGACCGTCATCTCCCGCAGGACGGCGATGATAGACTATGTACCAGTCATCAGAACCCGGATAACGGAATATGGAATGATGTCCCGCACCGGTAGCAATTTCCGGGTCCTGCTCAAGAATCACGCCGATGCGCTTAAACGGGCCGTAGGGGGAATCAGCCATGGCGTATGCCACACTATAGTCGGCGCCCTCCCAGCTTCCCTCTGACCACATGAAATAGTAAATGCCATTCCGCTTGAACATGAACGGGCCTTCCACGTAACGCTCCGGGGTAACCGGTTTATATAACGAGCCGTCGTCAAAAGGCACAATCGAGAGAAGGTCATCGCTAAGCTTCACCATGTTGCAATGATGCCAGCCGCCATAATACATGTAATATGAGCCGTCATCATCCCTGAACACAAACTGGTCGATAGGTTGTGCGCCCTCCACAATCTCGCCGATGAGGGGATGACCGAGCGCGTCGCTGTAGGGTCCGGCAGGGGTATCGGCAACAGCGACACCTATACCGCCCGTCTCGCCGTTTTTCTGAATGTCATTGGCACTGAAAAACAGATAATACTTGTCATTGGCATGGATTACCGATGGCGCCCACATGGAATAATCAGCCCACTTCACACTGTCGGTAGAAAGCACCTTGTGGTGCAACTCCCAGTTGACTAAATCTTTTGACGAATAGGCATCAAGATAAGTCTGCAGATTGTAAACCCTGTGCATGGCACCGGTCTCACGCAGATACACGGGAGCCTCATGAAGGCTGTCGCAGTCAGACAGTGTGGGGAAAATCCATACTTCATCCCCATACACTATCGCCTCGGGGTCGGCATACCATCCGGGGAGAATCGGATTTCCGCTCGTCTTAGCCGTCACCGGCAGAAGGCTTATCAGTGTAAGAGCACAAACGCACAAACGCTTATTCATTTTAAAAATATCCATTAGATTGTGTTTATAAAAACAAAGGTGGCAAAAGGCAGCCACGGTACACCGTGCCTTTTGCCACCTCCATTGTGGAATAACGATATTATCTTACTGCAATCTTAGCGGTAGATACATGACCGTCAGCCTCGGCAACCTTTACGATGTAAAGACCGGTTGAGGCTGCGATTGTAGCATCGCCTGCAACATGGAGTGAATTGACCACCTTTCCGTCGATGCCATATACAACCACGTCGGCTGCATTTTCAACAATCACGCGTATTGCGCCTGCCTCGGCGATAACCTTTGCGCTGTTGTCAGCTTCAACTGAAGAAATGCCTGCAGGATTGTAGTCAGTATCAAGATATACACCATGTATGTTAGCACCTGCGCTGGTACGGAATACCATATAAAGATCGTGTTCGCCGCTTACCTTTGATGTCATGGCGCCTGCGGTCTTCTTGTGGTCACCCCAGTTTCCAGTACCCTGAGCCTTTACAGTGGCAAGCTTGGTGTCGCCGTCAAGCACTGACAGATCATCGTAGCTGTCATGGTTGAGGTCAATATAGAAATCAAATGTGCTGTCGCCAAGAGTGCTCTGGTCAGAAGAGTGGTCAACAAGGATGCGGGTAAACTGACCGTCCTTGAAATCAACAGCATTGAATTTCAATACAACACCTCCGGAAGTATAACCGAGGTTAGCTGCTTCAAACTGAAGGTTGTCAGAACCCTTAGCCATGAAGTCCACAGTGTTTTCGATACCGCCCATGGCATCAAAGTGCATTCCGTAAGCGTTGGGTGACAGAGGCTCGTCAATAAGTTCAACCTTTACCGGCTGGTCATTGTCGTCAAGATCCCAGGGAGTACCTTCGATAAGCTGTACTTCCTTCAAGTTGGTCGATGCGGTCCATTTTACGATAAGGTCATGAGTACCGGAGATTTCCTTTGTAAGATTTGCAGCAAGGGGAGCATATACAACCCATCTCCAGTCACGTGCGGTCCAGATTTTCGCAATCATGTTGTCCTCGCTGTCGGCATTGTCGACATAAAGTTCAAGGAAACCGTCGGGATTGGTTGAACCACCATGAGTTGACACCACGGCAATCTGTCCGTAAACCTTACCGTCTTTAAAGTCAACACCTGAGTATTTAACCATAAGTCCGGGGCCGGTCCATCCGAAAGCGCCCTCGTCGTTAAGACGTGTTTCGGGGAACTCTTCGGCATTAACCACGGTAGCCTGCGATGCGGGAAGATGAACCGCATTGTAAACGGGATCAGCCATCTGACCCTGCTCGTCATCGCTCAGTTCATGACCATAGAACACAACTTTCTTGATATTTCCCTCACAGTCGTTGTAGCGCATATATACTGTATGCTTTCCGCGCGGGAACACATATCCGTCAGTACCTTCGGGATAGAAATTATAACGGAATGTACGATAATACTGGAACGCGTTAGTACCTTTGATATCGATACTTGTAAAGAGCTGACCTCCTTCATCGGGATGTCCGAGATAGAAGTCGAGTGTACCTTCCATGTCGGGGTTTTCATGGGCAATCTCCGCACCGTTGGCAAAATATACGTCGCCGTTGCCGAAGTCGATTTCACCGAAGCAGAGTGTCGTACCGGGCTTGGTATAGCCGATAATCTGATTTACAATGTCGTAGCGACCGTCATTAACGATAGTCACACCGCCATCCTCTACCATCTTGAACACGAGGTCATCGGCTGCCGACATACCGGCAGTAATGCCAATCATTGCGGTTAATAATGTAAATAATCTCTTTTTCATTTTAAAATACAATTAAGGTTAATGAATAAGAATAAATAATATTTATGTGATTGATTAATCGGATTAGTAAGTCTTTGCTATCTTTCCGCATTTCCCGGCTCCTTGTCCTGACAATTCCCAGACATAGATGCCTTTGCCAAGATGCGAAAGACTGATTACAAACTCATTATTGCCGTTATCGGCACAAGGGCGGCATGTCAGCATCTGTGCACCGGCAAGATCATATAACCTGAACTCCATGTCGTCACCTGTTATCGCGCCGGCAGGAATATGGAGCAATGAAGCCGCATTGTCAAAGTACACGCCCGTCAACTCCCTGCCGTCAATCAGCCCTATGCCGCTCGATGTCTCCACAGGAACTATTGCAAACCGCTGCATTGCGGCATCGTCAGTGACAGTAAGCTCAGCCTCGTCATCAAGGCTTGCGCCTGCAATCGCAAGACTGCGGGTAGATTCATTCTGAGTGATTACATATTCATCGTCGCCCATGTAGCGCAGGTTCCACTTGCCGAGATTGTTGGTGCAGTCAAAATCAAACTGTCCTATCATCGATGCTCCCCTGAGCACTATGTTCATGCCCGAAGCCCTGTTACGCAATCCATAACAATACGCACCGGCTACATCAAGATGCCACAACTGAGTGTCATCGCCGGTAAAATCACGCTGTACGACACGCGTACCGCTCACCGTGTTGTCGTCCTTAAGCGACAGCGACTTGCCGCTATGCAGCGCCACTATCTTGTAAAGCTTTTCAGGAGATATTTCAGGCACCACCTCATCAGACCTTTCAAATTTGTAATAATCCAGGTCAATTCCGGCGTCGTTAAGCATCATGCGAAGACTGTGAGTGCCCGCAGGGAGATTAACCAGCGCAGTGACATCGGCGTAGCTATCGTTACCTGAGGTGGCAGGAAGGTTTATGGTAGAGAGCACCTCATCGTCAAGCATCATCGTGACACTCTTGGACTGCCCCGGAGATGTGGCATAATGCAACGTCACCTCATAAGCAGCGGCGGCATCTATATCCACAGTGTAATTGAGCCATTCACCCTTGCTGCTCCATCCGACATGATATCCGGAAGCACCTTCGCCTATGCCTACACAATCGCCTTCCCCGTTACGATATGCCTCCCCTTCGTTACGAGAGGCAAAATCATAGAATCCGGCACCTTGACCGCCATTGTCAAAATCCTCAGCCTCGATGACTCCGGGTATGGACAAATCCTTGAAAGGTGTGCGACGATCGGCGAAATATTTTCCTACGGAGGCGAGCAGGTCGCTGGCACGCAAGAACTCAAACCGACCGGGGAAATCCTCGTTAAGCTTCTGCACTATCTTGTTAATTCCGGCATATCCCTCTCCTGAAAGACCTGCCTGCACCATATATACCCCGGTAAAGAGCGGGCGCTTGTCATTGACAGGAATATTCTTGAGATAATTGTATATGCCGTTAGTGTCGCCACACACACCGCCGCCACACACGACAGGCATTCCGCACCAGTCGTAAGCGTCGTAATATGCACCCGAGCTCCATGCGATAGTACCGGTGACATTGCTTTTTACAAACCCGTTGTTATAGAACGGCTGCACCGGGAAACGAAGGGAGGAATTGGTGCTTCTCAGACCGCCCATCTGCAGATATTCACCGTTCATCTCACACCATGACTCGTAGTCGGCAGGCTTGTAAAACGGTTCCTGTATATATTGGGCACCCGACGGACCGCCGATGAGCTCATCATTGGGAGTAGCGGTCTCATGATAATAGCGCAATATAAACGGGGCTATCTCACAGAGTGCAGGGGCGATTGTCATTGACACCGGTACCTGTCCTCGCTCTTTCTGACTCCATATTATATGCTCAAGATTGTGATTGAACATGATATTGTCGCCGTCGCTCCAGTACAAGGCAACATATATCTTTCCCGGCTTCACGTCGACCGCCTTTCCTTCAGGCTGCCAGTTCTCGAAGTTTTCAGTGGGGAATGATGAATAATAACTTGCGTTAGGGAAGAAATCGCCCACGACATATCCGAATCCTTCAGGATTGGTCGTGTCGTTGAGATCATCGCCATGCATTCCGTAGCCAAGCACCACCGCATTTTTCGGATAGCCGGGTGTACGCAATATTTTCTTGATGATATTTTTACCGGTGGTAGTCTTGTCATCCACCCAGAACGTGAACGATCGTGACGCCACGGCATAATCATATATGCGCCAGCCTCCGTTGCGCCAGTCATCGCGCAATCCCGCCGACACGACAAGCTGCTTGTTGAGCTTAGGCATGATTTCTTCAAGAGCCCAGTTGTAAGCCTGCGATATGGTAGACCAGCGGTTGCGTATATCGACAATCTCCTTGTCCCAGCCAAACTCACTTACAAGGGCATCTTTCATCTTTTCACTGACCGGGAGTGCATTTTCGGCACAAGCCATCAACACAGCCATGTTGAATGTATAGTCATTGTCAGCAAAATTACACACCACAAGTTTGTCAAGACGGTCGGCGTAACTTTTAAACATGGTACGCAATCCCCTGTTTTCGCCACTTGTGATGACACCCTTGGGAGGTCGCTTCCAGTCGACATCGATATATTTCCACCAGTCCATCTCCTTGTCGCCTGTCGACAGGAAGACCTCGGCAGAATCACGGTTTATGATTCCCTGGAATATACGGCATGAATGTTGTGCCTCGGGACTCTCGGTAGCACCTCCACAGGAGATGAACACAGTGGTCTTCACCTGTTTCATCTTTGGGAAAGCGCTGCCGGGCTCAATCGCCTGCAACGGAAGCACCGCCATTAATGTCAATATCGATAACAGTAGTTTTTTCATTCTTCAACAGATTACCGGTTAACCTTCACCATCTTGTAGAGATGCAACTTGTCAGAAGCCGACCCTACTGCAAACATATATTCTCCCTCAGGAGTGAAAAACTCGTTTTTCTTCTCATCCCAAAGGCGCAACTCGCTGCGCGGGACAGAAATGTGGACGCGTTTTTTGCCGCCTTTCTTTATGCTTACGCGCTTGAAGCCCTTCAGCTGTCTTATCGGGGTCGTAATCCCGCAGTCGGGGAATGACACATAAACCTGCGCCACTTCATCACCGTCATAGTCACCCGTGTTACGGATATCGAAACTAATATCCACCGAATCCTCGCCGGCAGCAGCCGACATGTTGTCATAGGCAAAAGTAGTGTAGCTCAATCCGTGACCGAAAGCATAGAGAGGCTTTTCGGTGAAATACATATAGGTGCGTCCCTTCTTGATATCATAATCATCAAAAGGAGGAAGATTGTCAAGCGACTTATAATAGGTAATCGGGAGACGGCCTCCGGGGTTGTAATCGCCGAAAAGAGCCTCGGCTACGGCAACACCGCCCTGTTCGCCGGGATACCACGCATTAAGCACAGCAGGCACATGCTCGTCAATCCAGTTGACTGCGAGCGAACTTCCGGCGACAAGCACCACGACTGTGCGCGGATTAGCCTTGAAGGCTTCCTTGATAAACGCCTCCTGATCGGCAGGCAGGGTGATGGTGTAACGGTCCTGACCTTCACGCTCGATTGACTTGTTGATACCAAGTACGGCGACCGTGACGTCACACTCACGGATAGCCTTGCCTGCCTCACCGTACAAGTCAAGCAACTCACGCTTGTCAATATCAGGCACACGCCAGTAAAGTTTTGCCGAAGCATCGCCGCCGTCATCGAAATACTCGGCTACAAGATTGTATTTGCGTCCCTTTACAAGGTCGACGGTCACACTATCGGTCTGCACTCCACGATTATGCCATGAGTCGATAAGCTGCTTTCCGTCAAGATATAGACGACAACCGTCGTCAGTGGCAAATCCGAGAGTATAACGCCCCGATACCGACGGCACGAGATCACCGCTCCAGCGTACCGACAGCGGAGACTTCGGAAGGAATGGATCGGGAGCCTGATTTGCCGGCTCAAAATTTATATTCTCGTCAGTCCTCACTTTCGGGGTTCCTGCAAGTGACTTATTGTTGAAATATTCAGCTTTCAGCCCTGAGGGGAAATTAGCTTTGGTTATCAGTTCATAGCCCGATACCGACGATGACCATGGAGCATAGACCACCTTCACCTTGTCGCCTACACGCTCCTGTATACCCCGGAGAATAGATACGGGCGCATTCACGGGCGTACCGCTATAGTCGCCAAACTCACAGTTACCGGCATTGATGCCCACCACAGCGATAGATGAAATGGCGGAGGGGTCAAGAGGCAGGAACGCATCGTCGTTTTTCATCAGCACAAGGCTCTGACGCGCCGCCTCAAGTGCAAGAAGGTTGTGAGCCTTGCATCCTACCACGTCGGGCGAAATACGGTTATACGGATTTTTTGAGGGGTCGTCAAAGAGTCCGAGCTTCATACGGGCATCAAGTACACGATAGGCGCTCCGGTCTATATCCTCATCGGTGACCATGTGCTGACGATACGCCTCAATCAACGGCTCCATGAATATGCTGTCGCCACATTCCAGGTCAAGACCCGCCTTAATGGCGAGAGTGGCAGCAGTCTCGGGACGTTTCACATACTTATGATGTGACACCAGAAACTCGGGCGCGCCGCAGTCAGACACAACGTATCCGTCAAATCCCCACTCATTACGCAATACCTGTGTAAGCAACCAGGGATTTGCCGTACAGGGTACATTGTTTATCGCATTGTATGCCGACATTATAGACGCGGCATGACCCTCTTTCACGCAAGCCTCGAAGGCAGGCAAGTAATACTCGCGCAAATCACGCTCTGAAATTATGGGATTACACTCAAAGCGGTTATGCTCCTCATTGTTGGCGGCAAAATGCTTGGGTGTCGACACAATTTTCAGATATCGCGGATCATCGCCCTGAAGTCCCTTTACAAAAGCCACGCCGAGACGACCCGACAGGAAGGGGTCTTCCCCATAAGTCTCAGGAGTACGACCCCAGCGCGGGTCACGTGCCATGTTTACAGTCGGCGACCAGAAAGTAAGCAAGTCGCTGAACTGACCGGTCTGCTTCTTGCCTTGTTCAAGCTCGTTCCATCTGCCACGCGCCTCATCGGAAATCACGGTAGATATCTCATGAATCAATTCAGGGTTCCAGGTGCTTGCAAGACCTATCGCCTGAGGGAACACGGTGAAATTACCGGGTCGCACAACGCCGTGAAGCGCCTCATTGCCATGATAATACTTTTCAATATCAAGGCGCTCTATCGCCGGGGCGGTGGCGCGTAATAATGATATCTTTTCCTCAACCGTCATCCTTGACAACAGATCCATGACACGCTCATGTCGCGGCAAATTCATGTCTTTGTAAGGCTCGACAGTCTTTGCCACAGATGTGCCGGTCAATGCCAGCATGACAGCAAATAAGCTATATCTTATCTTTTTGTTCATAAGTAACTGGGGGTTAAGGTGCGGTTATTTCCATCACTTCGGTGTAATTATAGCGTTTGAGCGACTTGTTGTAGCTGCAGCTTGACAGCGCCGCCACTCTCACGTAATATTTCTTTCCACTCTCAAGACCCTTGATTTTGTCGGAATACACCTTCTCCTCAATCGATGTGTCGGTCGAACGGCTCAACACCTTGGTCGACGAACAGTTTTCAAGAAAACATCCATTGTAGCATGACACAACCGGATAGATGTTGCACAGAACCCTTGCCTCAGAGATAGTCTTTGTGCCGATTTCCATGCCGGCGGGAGTAGTCGAGCGCTTGATTGTATAGCTGATCGTGACATCGGCACTGCCAGCCTCACCATATTCGATATTCTCAACCTTGACTTTCAGGTAAGGAGTGACGTTGAAGTCATGTTTCGTGACACCGTTGAGAGTCACGGTCTCGGCTTCAACCGGGAAGAAGGGACCCTCATAAGGTCTTACATCGTATTTCCCGTTAAATAGCGCCACGTTACGGAATGTACCGTCAGCCTTGACCCAGAACTGCAGTGGTATCGGATTGTCGTAGGCAAGGTCCATAAGTTCGATACGCGCGCCGTCGGGCTGCTCGGTCTGTACCGCCTCACCGGTCTCCGAGTCAATGAGTGTGCCGTATATACCGGCATTAGGCTCATCGTAATTATCTATGCCACATGCCTGGCAGCCCAGGATAATGACACTGAAAATAACTATAAGTGACTTTATATTTTTCATGAGAATGTATATTAAATGTGATTAATAACCGGGATTCTGGATTATTCCGGGATTACGGTTGATCTGGTCATCATTGATTCTGATATAGTAGAGATAGGGCTTGAAGTCATGTATGCTGCCCACATCAAGTTTCTTGAATATCCATGTGTCATTATTTGCCACATAATATGGATAAAGAGCTTTCATCATGCGGTTGTGCATCACATCCTCGGCAATACGCCAACGCTTGATATCCCAGAAACGATGATTCTCGTACATCAGCTCGACACGGCGTTCAGCTCTCACGGAGTTGACGGTAAGCGTCTCCAGCGGGTCAACGCCTGCACGGTCACGCACGTCATTGATTGCGACAAGACCTTCAGCCACATAAGAAGCATCGCCCATTGTAGCAAGCTCGGCAGCGGCTTCGGCAAAATTAAGCAGAATCTCGGCATACCTGAATTCCATCCAGTCCTGTTCGCCGCTGGTGTGCTTGGGGTCTTGAGTGGCATTACCCTCGTAAAGGAATTTCTTGACATATAGACCTGTGACGGTTGATTCCGAAGTACCGCCCACGCCCTGACGGCCAATTACGTAGAGGCTCTCATTCTCTCCTGTCTCGGGATTGGGATAATCAATCTGGTCGGTAAAGGCACCGCCTTCTTTCAGAACAGTCACCTTCTGGTCGTTTTTCTCCACGATACCACGCTTCACATCGATGATTCCTGTAGTCTCACCCTTGGCACTTGTCCATGATGCACCGGGGATAAGCACGGATGCATAGAGTCGGGCATCCCTTCCGGCAAAAAGCTCGGTACGGTCTTTTACCTCGATTATCTTATTGTCGGCATCCACCACCCATCCGGCGGAATTAGCCTTTAACTCACCCGACGAACCGTCGGTCTTCGGGAATGCCTCCACAAGGTCAAGCGTAGGAGACAGACGCGATCCGTATCCCTCAGGATAGCGGTAACCCCACGGCTGATTCCAGAGGTCCCAGTTATGCGCCTTGTCGGGATAAGAGTATTTTTTCACGAATATGAGTTCGGGGCAGTCGCCTTTGATCCAGAACATCTCCTGGAAGTTACGTGACTTGTCATTATTGCCGCGATAGAGCGAATAATTACCGCTCATCACTATTTTCGCAGCCTCAGCGGCTTCCTTATAGTATTTTGCCGCCTTCGCCGGGTCATCGAATCCGACAAGACCATTCAGGTCGTATGCCCCATACTTGGCTATCGAGCCGGCATAAATCATCGCACGGCTCTTGAGAGCGGCTGCCACATAGCGGTTAATCCTGTATTTTTCAGCCGAGACACGTGTGTCAGGCAACATGCTGATTGCCTTGTCGAGGTCTTCAAGTATGAAATTGTACGTTTCCTCCTCAGTGCTTCGGTTCACCATCAGCGCATCGGGGTTTGACGGGTCGTAAACCTGCGGCTCCTTTATTATGGGAAGACCGCCGTAACGCTTTGCCATTCCGAAATAGTACCATGCGCGTATGGCATACGCCTCGCCGAGCAGCTCCTCTTTCTTTTCAGGCGAAAAGAGAGTGCTGTTTTCAAGTTCCTGTATGAGCTGGTTTACATTACGTACATTATCGTAGGTCCACCACTGGTTCCAGGCGTTGTTGCCCACCGGGCCGAAAATCTCATGCGGCCATTCGCAGTGCATCGCCTCGTCGCAGCTGAGAGCGGGCACAAAGCAGCCTCCCACCCAGTTGTTGAATCCCGACTCACTGCCATAATTGAAGTCTTCTATAGGGAGGCGATTGTAAAGAGTCGCCATGTAAGCCTGCACACCCGATTCATTGTTGAAAATGTCTTCATTGGTTATCTTGTTGATAGGTGGCAAGTCAAGGAAATCATTGCAGCCTGTTGTCAACATGGTCGCCGATAACAACACGGCATATATTATCTTCTTCATGAGGTAGTAGTGTTTTTTAGAAGGTTACATTAACTCCGAAATTAAAATTCTTCATGATGGGGTAGCGTTCGATGCTTCCGCCGGGATTTTCCGGGTCGATATATTTCAGGTCTTTTGAACACCATGTCACAAGATTGAATCCGTTACCGTAGATGCGTAAATCCTGGATACCGAGGAAATCAAGACATTTGCGTGGAAGCGAATAGCCGATTTCGAGGTTTTTAAGTCTCAGGTAAGAGCAGTCGCTGTAAAAGAATGTCGACTGCTGTCCATAATTCTGCGGGTCCTGCAGACGTGTCGACGGATAACGGCCGGGGATCCATTCGCCCTCGGGGTCAAAGGGGTCAGCCTTGTGCCAGCGATCCATGAAGATATCCCATGAGCCGCCAAACTGAAGCGGACGCGACTCCATGCGCGCATTGAAACAAGCCGCACCCTGGAAAGTGGCGCTGAGATCAAATCCTCTCCATCCGAGGCTCACGGTAAGTCCGTAGTTGACTACGGGCATATTGCCGCGACGTATCGGCTGCTTGTCCCACTCGTCGATGATACCGTCTTCGTTGTAATCGACATACTTCAGGTCACCCGGAAGATAGGAGTATTTTGTATATAGACCTTCAAGCACCGGACTGCTGTAAATCTCTTCCATCGATGAAAATTGTCCCGAGTAGTCATACATCCAGAGGATATTGTTGTTTCGGTCATTGGTGTTATGACGCCAGTTGTCATAGGAGTTTCCGGGAGTTGTGCTCTCCACATATTTATTACGTGAAAGCGTATAGGTGACATTTGCGGTCACGCCATAGGTGAAATCGGCTACGCTGCCGTTGGTCCCCAACACGATTTCAAAACCGGTCTGCATGTCGCTGTTAAGATTCTCCTTTGCAAAGGTGGCGCCGAACGTACCCGGCACTGAGACGATGCGGTTGGCGAGCAAGCCGTCCCTGTCGCGGCGGAACCAGTCAGCCTCGAAGCGAAGCGCGCCGTTCCAGAGATTCATCTCTATACCTATATTTTTCATCGTGGAGGTGTACCATGTAGCGGCATAGTTAGGTATCTGAGGCATGTTGACACCCGGTATCAATCCCTGGTCGCCCAATACATACTTGTCACCGCCGGGATAGTCAAACGCCATCATCCACAGATAGGAATCGGTGTTGTCGTCACCGAGCTTACCAATTGAACCACGGAGCTTAAGATTGGTCACGAACGGGAGCGCATTGCGGAAAAACTTTTCCTCAGATATACGCCATCCTGCCGATACCGACGGGAAGAAACCCCAACGCTTGTTGCGGAACTTGGAAGAACCGTCGACCCTGAAGCTCGCCTCCACAAGATATTTAGACTTATAATCGTAGTCGACACGACCAACGATACCGACATTAGAGTTACGGTCGGCAAGTCCGTTGACACTACGCGCGTCATCCACAAGACCGGCATAAATCTGGTCAACGGCATCCATTACAGTATTGCGGCTTCCGCTCAATTCAGAGTTTTGCCATTTACGGGTCTCCATCAATGCCATTGCCTGAATGTTGTGGGCATCCTTTATCTTGGTGCTGTAGTTAATCTGCAGCTGGGTCAAGGTATTTGATGTGTTTGAACGCCATTCAGTGATGTTAGAGAGCGACGAGGTAGTCACTACGTCATAACTGTCGGCAGCCTCGTTATATTTATATGACTTGAACTGCTTCTTAAACTGCTTGTCGTTATGGAACCAGGGGTCAAACGCCACAAGCGCCTTAGCCCACAAGCCCTTTACCCAGGGAATATCCCAGCGGATAGAGGCTGTCGCCTGAATCTGGTAATTGGAAGTGCGGCGATAACCTGAATAATTCTGTGAACTCTTTACAAGCGCGTTCTTGTCATCATTGTACTGATATCCGAGATAGTCGGGGTTACCGTTGGCGTACACTTCGTAGATAGGCACTTGTGAACCTACCGCGTTAAGTATTTCTGCCGGATAATATGCCGGGGCATCCTTATGGTCATAGAATCCGCCAATCTGGAATTCAGTGGTTATGTGGTCGGAAAGTTTTGCAGTCACATTTGAACGTATATTGTAACGCTGATATTTCAGTGATTTTGCCTTCCACAATCCTTCCTCTTCCATGTAACCGATGCTGTTGAAATACTGCACACGGTCAGTACCACCAGAAGCGGTAAGACCTATCTGCCATTGAGGCGCCGACTTGCGCACAACTTCATCAAACCAGTTGACGTTGGCATAGGGCGAACCTGATGTCACGAGGTCGGGGGTATAGGTAGGTGTGGTCTCGCCACGGTTTGCCATCGCTTCATTATAAAGCTCCATGTATCCGTAAGCGTCCACCGATTTCGGGAAGCGGGTGATTTTCTGTACACCATAAGAGGCGTTGAGTGTCACCTGTGTCTTTCCCTGGCTGCCTTTGCGGGTAGTGATAAGAATCACACCGTTGGCGGCGCGTACACCGTAGACAGCGGCTGAAGCGTCTTTCAACACCGACACCGACTCTATTTCATTGGGATCGATACGGTCGAAGTTGTCACGTGGCACACCGTCGACGATAATCAGCGGAGACCCGAGACCACGTACATTGAAACTATTGTCATAAGAACCCGGCTCACTTGTGTTCTGCTTGATATTAAGACCGGGAATCTTTCCCTGAAGGGTATTGGTAAGATTGGTAGAGGTGACCGCCTTGATGTCGTCGTGACCGAGACTTGCGACGGCGCCGGTAATCTCAAGACGCTTCTGTGTACCGTAGCCTACGACCACCACCTCATCAAGCAATTTCGAACTTTCCTTAACGGTAATTGTCAGATTGTTCTGACCGTTTACCTTTACATCCATGCTGTTATATCCGACATGCGACACCTGCAAAACTGCCGTCGCCGGATCAGCCTTAATGTGAAACACACCGTCAAGATCCGTAACAGTAATGGCTTTTGAGCCTTTTTCCTTCACGGTGACACCAATCAATGTCTCTCCCGATTCATCTTTTACCACTCCGGTAATATCGACAACATCAGCGAGAAGGGTTGAGGGCAACCCCGCCGCGAGACATAGCAAGAAAACTTTTAAATGGTTCATTAATATTGTGATTTAAAGTTAATAAATTCAATTTCGGTTATCTGGAAGCCATGAAAAATTCAAGAGTTCCTCCATTCATGATATCGGAATGAGATATCGTGGGCTTGTCGTAATCCTTCCCGTTGAGCTTGACATGGTCGACATACTTATTGACATCGCTGTTGTCATGGGAAATAACCTTGAACACCTTGTCATCCGGCAGATTTATCTCCACGCTGTCGAATATAGGCGCACCCAATACATATTCACCTCCGGCAGGCTGCACGGGATAGAATCCCATCGATGAGAACACATACCATGACGACATCTGCCCGCAATCCTCATTACCCTGGATACCATCGGGCTTATCATCATAATAATCGGTAAGTATGTGCCTTACTATCTCCGCTGTCTTGTCATGTTCACCGGCAAGAGCGTAAAGGTAGGTGATATGATGTCCCGGCTCGTTGCCGTGGGCATATTGTCCGATAAGTCCGGTAATGTCGGGCGACATCTCGGCTCCGAGATTTTCTTCGAGCATGAAAAGAGAATCGAGCTTTTCAACAAATGCCTCTTTTCCTCCCATCAGGGTCATCAACCCGTCGACATCATGAGGCACCAGCCAGGTGTACTGCCAGGCGTTACCCTCGCAATAATCATCAGAGCGATGAATGGAACGGAACGGGTTAAAATCGCTATTGCGGCTTCCATCGGAATTTTTCCCCCTGAAGAACCTTACCGTCGGGTCCCAATAGTGACGATAATAACCCGCACGCTCCATAAACAAACCATACTCATCTTTTTTACCTAACTTCTTTGCTACCATTGCCACCGACCAGTCGGCAAGAGCATATTCCAGCCCTTTAGCCACACTTTCGCTCTCCTTGTCGGCGGGGATATATTCATTTTCTCTTACATAATTCAAACCTTTGTAGTCGCTCAACATTGAGTTTCGCATAGCCTCGTAGGCTTTCTCGCGGTCAAAGCCGGGGATATCTTTCAATATCGCATCGGCGATTACCGGAACCGACTGTATGCCGATCATCTCATAGGTGTCAGAGCCGTAAAGATGCCATACAGGCAGCAAGCCTGTTGTCTCGTAAGAATTAACCAGCGAATTTATAAAGTCAGGCACACGCTCCGGCTGCAGGATAGTGTAGAGCGGATGTGCCGCGCGATAGGTGTCCCAAAGCGAGAACACCGTGTAATTAGTAAATTCACCTTTCTTGTAATTATTCCCGTCAGCGCCCCGATAGTCACCGTTGACATCGGAAAACAGCACCGGCTGAAGGAATGAGTGATACAAGCCGGTATAAAATATCCGCTTAGAACGCTCGTCGACGGTATTCACCTTGACTTTTGACAATTCATCGTTCCACTTGGAAGTGGTTGCCTGTGATACGCCTTCGAAGTCCCAGTCGGGAATCTCCTTCTCGAGATTTTCCACGGCATTGGCTATACATACCGGCGAAACGCCTACCTTTACCATGACTGTACGGGTGTTTTCGGCAAAACGCACGTTTACCTTGACCTTTTCCGACTGCAATGACGTTGAGTCAACGGTAATGGTGTCGTTGATTATCTCGGGATGAACAGGAGCCGAAAAGCGGGCTGCGAAATACACCCTCTGCTCGCCCTTTGACCATCCGGTCGAATAGCGGTAGCCGCTTATCGTGAAGTCATCGGTTTTTTCTATATATGCACCGGTCGTGCGGTCATCGCCATACCCTTCACTCAGGTCAATCATAAGCTGCTTTGCCATAAGCATATCGGGGAAAGTGTAGCGGTGGAAACCGACACGTTCGGTAGCGGTAAGCTCCACGCGTACATCATAGTCGTCAAGCATCACCGAATAATAACCGGGAGTGGCGGTCTCGCGCTCATGACTGTAACGTGACCCGTAGCCGGTGGTAGTGTCGTCCTGTCGGCAGTGCTTACACATACGCTCTCCCGTATAGGGCATGAAGAGCAGGTCGCCGCTGTCACAGCATCCGGTACCGTTGAGATGGAGGTGGCTGAAGCCTATAAGCACAGAGTCGGAGTAATGATAGCCCGAACACCAGTCCCAACCCTTGTTGATATTGGTCGGGCCGACCTGGACGGCTCCGAACGGAGCGGCTACACCGAGGAAGGTGTGTCCGTGACCTCCCGTACCGATATAGGGGTCAACCCATTGCACGGGATTCAATGCCGCTCCATCAGCATTGGCACAGGATGTCATGCAACCCATCCCGGCAAGAATAGCGATACTTAAAAAGAGATATTTCATTTTGTCAACATTTCATTACTTAATGAATAGGGGTAGTTGTCACGGTGAGTACCACGTTTATAATTGGGCTTTGATACCATATCAAACTTGATTTCACCACCCTTTATGAGCATGTCGTGGTCAAAATAATTGTTGTCGTAAGGAGTGCCGTTGACAGTTATGCCATTGACATACCGGTTTTCAGAAGATACGGCGGGCGCGGTTATTTTCAACTTACCGCCGTAACTCATAGTTATCACGGCACTGTCAAACAACGGCGTACCGATTACATATTCACCTGTGCCGGGACACACGGGATAAAAGCCTAACGAGGAGAACACGTACCATGCCGATGTCTGTCCGTTGTCTTCGTCACCGCAATATCCGTCGGGGGTCGCGGAATAAAGTTTATCCATTACCTCACGCAGGCGATATTGCGCCTTCCAGGGCTGCCCGATATAGTCATATAGATATATCATGTGCTGGATAGGCTGGTTGCCGTGGGCATAGTTTCCCATATTCATGATCTGCATCTCCCTTATCTCGTGAATACAGAATCCATAGTAACTGTCATCAAACACGGGAGGGACTACAAATACAGAGTCAAGCATACACCCCATCTTCTCATGACCGCCCATCAGCTGCGCAAGCCCTTCTACATCGTGGAACACACTCCAGGTGTAATGCCAGCTGTTACCCTCGGTAAAGGCATCGCCCCATTTATAGGGGTTGAACGGTGACTGGAAATTGCCGTCGCGGTTGCGTCCGCGCATGAGATTATGTTCAGCATCAAACACATTCCTGTAGTTTAGGCTCCTGTCACGGAACTTCGAAATCTCTTTTTCAGGCATTCCGAGACGCTGACCCATCTTGTAGATACACCAGTCGTCATAGGCATATTCAAGGGTACGCGCTACATTTTCAGCTATATCCACATCATAGGGAATATAACCGAGGCTATTATAATAGTCGGCTCCCAGACGACCGGTCGACGGCACGGAGGGATGCACCTTATCGGTGGCGTTGACCAATGCCTTGTAGAGAAGAGGGGCATCGCTCTTTGTCACATTTTTCAGATAGGCATCAGCAACCACAGAAGCGGAATTGTTGCCTACCATGCAGTGACGGTGACCCGGGCTCGCCCATTCGGGGAGGAAGCCGCTTTCGCGATAAGCGTTGGCGAGACCTTCCTGTATCTCTTCGTTGATTTCGGGATATACGAGGTTAAGCAGCGGGAAAAGAGCACGGAATGTATCCCAGAAGCCGGTGTCGGTGTACATTACCCCGGCATGGGTACCGCCGCAATAAGGGCTATAATGCACTTTATGCCCGGCAGCGTCCACCTCATATAATTTGCGGGGGAAAAGCAGCGACCTGTACAGGCATGAATAGAATGTAGCCAGCTGTCCCTTATCATCGCTGTTCACCTCGATGCGACCCAGCACTTCATTCCAGCGGTCACGTGCCGCCGACTTCACGCTGTCAAACCCTTTGCCCTCGACTTCTTTCAGATTCAACACAGCCTGTTCGGGACTGATGAACGATGAAGCCACTTCAGCGCAGATTTCCTGCCCGCGCGAGGTTTTGAACCTCACGGCGGCTAAGGCATGATGTCCCTCCTTTTCATCGGCGGCGATAATTTCATCGCCGTCAAGCACTTCCACTCCGGAGAAAGGAGTGTCAAATTTCACAACAAAATAATTTTTAAAATCATCAGTCACTCCACCTGAATTTCTTGTGCTCCATCCCGATATCGTATTGTTTTTATTGTCAACCTTTATATATGAGCCGCTGTCAAAAGCATCCACTACAACATATGCGCTGTCAGTAGCGGGAAATTTGAAACGCATGACAGCCCCACGGTCGGAGGGTGTCATTTCAGCATAGACATCATGGTCGGCGAGATACACCCCATAATAATAGGGCGTAGCGGTCTCAGCCTTGTGGGAGAACCAGCTCGCACGATCAGGCTCGCTGAATTTTGCACCGACCACCGGCATTATCGAGAACTGACCGTAGTCACCTATCCACGGACTCGGCTGATGAGTCTGCTTAAATCCGCATATCTTATCTGCTGTATATACATAACTCCAGTTATTGCCGGTGTAAGCGGTCTGAGGTGTCCAGAAGTTCATGCCCCAGGGCACTGCGACAGCAGGATAGGTATTGCCTGTCGAAAGCTCTTTCTTTGACATGGTACCCATCAGCGGGTTCACAAAATCGACCGGTGAAATCTCCGCCCCGAGCACTGCAAATCCTACAAATGCCGACAATAGTGTTGATGTGATAATTCTTGGTATATAGTTCATGTTGCCGATAGAAATATTGATAATGTGATGCGACAAAATTAGGTCAAACCCATGCAAAGAATCATTATTTTTTCATTAATAAGCACGGAATTTAACACCATAATCCATTTTTAACACTCGTTTTTGCAAATTTTCAATCTTCATTAAGAGTGATGTCATTACGGCTCGTCTTCTCAAAATATTTTGAGGCTGTGGCGGCAAGGTCTTTCGGAAGGAGGTAGTGATATACTCCGGGGCGTTCTGCCTCCAGGCGTTCAATCTCCCGCTTCAATATCGACATCCCGTCACCGCGACAATACTCCGCAGCTATCGGATACAGGTTGACAAATAATGGCGCGCCGGGGTCGGGAGTGAGTTTGATAAGCGCATTGTACATCTCCCCTTCCTTCACGAGATGTTCGCCTTGATTCATGACAACCACCCCGTCGACATACTGCACGCCGGTAGCATCATCGCCATCAAATATCGCCTTCAGACCTGAGGTCTCTATATAGCGCCGGAACGTGTCGGTGCCATAAGTCGTGTGCCAGAGACAACCGGTATGGAATCCCGCCGACTCAAGCCATTCGCGGTTAAGTTTAAGCCAAGTCTCGTAAGAATCAGTGTCATAATCCCTGCCGTAGATAAACTGGAATCCCGACGGTCCGGCAACAAGTTCATCGTTGGGTGTCATCCTTGAATAATACCACTCAAGAAGGAAAGGATTGATTTCCTGCAATCCGGCAGCCATTGTAGTGCCGACAGGCACCGAACCACGGTTTTCGTCACGCGACCAAAGATTATAGAGGGCATTTTGCCCGAACTGCAGATTGTCGCCGTCACTCAGCACTATACTTACATATATATTTCCGGGAGCAGCCTCAACGGCGTTGCCGGGTCTTTGAGTGAAAGCCTTGTTAGGATATGCACTCCAGAAACTTCCGTTGGCGTAATAATCGCTTACCACGTACCCGATACCGTAATTGTTGACCGTGGCAAGAAGGTCATCGCCGCTCTTGGCATAACCCATAACGATGGCACCGGGCTTATAACCGCCGGCACTGCATATCTTTCGAATCTCATCCTGCTCAGTCTTATCACGGTCATCAAGCCAGAATGCAAAACCGCCCGATGCCGTGACATAATCATAGAGTGTCCATGGAGCACCGCGCCAGTCATCGCGAAGCCCCACCGAAAATATCACATTCTCGTGACACTGCGGCAGAATATTCTCTATCGCCCAGTCGTAGAAGTCCAGTTTACCCTGAAAGCGGTGTCTCAGGTCGGTCACCGACCCTTTCCATCCGGTAGTTGACATCACTTCTTCTGCGAGCCCGGCTGTCAGCGGCATACCTTTGTTGCGCGATGAGAGCATCAACGCCATGTTCCAGCTCCACTCCTCGGCTGGATCCCATATATATATATGTCGGAAGCGATCACCAAAGTTGTCAACAATCGACATGAAGCCGGAAGCTCCCTTAGACTTCCCCTCGACCGGCAGCACTTCATATTTACGACCGGTATCATCCAACTGGGTTTTGTGATGGTCGCCGAGAAACAGATAAACCTGTGCCGAATCCTGATTAACGACACCTTGCATGGCAGTCGCCACCATCTTACATAATGCCGAGTCGTTTCTGCAATCAGCCACTCTTATCTCCGACGACATTTTTGTCTTGAAAAACTGTCCCGACTGTGGCGACAGCACCTTACCCACTCCGGCAGCCGCCACGCTGCCGGCAGCTCCGAGCATTGCGGCAAGCAATATCGCTATACGATTATTCATGATAATGTAGTTTATTTTTTTGATGGCAAAAATACGTCGGCACCCACGCTTCATCCATTAATATTTTATTAATTATCCGCCATAATCGAGAATAAAAATTTTAATGATATTTTAATGGAGTTGTATCACATTTGATTGTCAGCATTTTATTAAATTGATGACATAAAGTGCTTGTATTTAATTGTTTTATTCACTTGAAAACATTAACTTTGACCATGAAATTTAAGCACTGTGTGCGTCAATGAAAAATCTAATCATACTCATTATCCTGTTTTTCCTTTCTTTTGAAAGAGCATACCCTGACACTTTATCCTACGGACTACAGTTTCAGGCTCACGATGTGCCGAAAGAGAAACGGACTTCCCTGCTGTTGAATAATGGCAGCAAGATGAAAATGCCTTCTGGATTTCAAATTGACTTCGATGTTAAATTTAATCCGGAATTACACAATTATGGATATATTTTCCGCATAATCGCCAATGATTCAATATGCTTCGACCTGGTATCAAATTTCACAAACGATCGGCGTGCCTTAAGTTTCATCGAAGGCTCCGACATTTTTGTACCATTCGATTCGGAAATCCTTGACAAGCATAACATCAATGACTGGGCATCGGTCAATCTGGTGGTCGACAATAATAATAAAGAGATTATAATAGGATTTAACGGAGAAAAAGTCACTCTTCCCTACCGTTACGGAAATCTCACTGAATTTGTATTCCAGTTCGGACAGTGTAGCCATCCGCAATTTGAAGCCTACGATGTGCCCCCGATGTCAATCCGAAATGTGCGTGTGACAACTCCCGACGGAAAAACCGTCGCTTTCTGGCCGCTCCGCGAACACAGCCTTACAGCCGCATACGACTCAATATCGGGACGCGTCGCAATAGCAAAAAATCCCACATGGCTCATCGACAGCCACACCTCCTGGTCAAAGCTGTTCAGCCTGAAGACAGGACAATATACACAGCTTGCATACGACAACGCCAACGGCAGCATCTATCTTGCCGACCAAACCCGCGTGTACCGTGTAAAACCCCAGGACAACACAGTTGACACCATAAGCGTACAATCGGGCAATCCGTATCTTATCGTGTCCAATCAGATGATATTCAACGATAAGACGGGTGAGTTATGGTCCTATGACATAAACCGCCCGATAAACCGGTTTGATTTCGCTACCGGAAGCTGGTCGGAAAGTAATCCGACATTGCTTAATCCCGAATATGCACAGCACAATGCCGTGATATCTCCCGTCGACTCATGCCTGTATATATTTGGAGGTTACGGCGAATACCGCTATCTTAACAATCTGATAAAATACAGCCCGAAAACCGAGCGGTGGGATACAGTAAGTGTCAACGATAAAATACCTCCGCGGTATCTTGCCTCGGCGGGATTTATCTCTCCCGACTCCCTGCTGATTTTCGGAGGATTCGGTCATCCGAGCGGTATGCAAGAGCTTGGACCGGGCAGCTATTACGATCTCTTTGTGCTGAATCCGTCTACAGGAGCAACCAAGAAGATATGTGACTTCAAAGGACGCCCGGAGCAAATGGTGGGGAGCAACTCGCTTGTCGCCGACAAGAAAAATCACGCATTCTACACGCTTTACCACAGATATAACCAGAATGACACGCGGGCAACACTTAATAAATTTGATTTTCTTACAGGTGAATACACCTTGCTTGCCGACTCGGTTACATTCCGTTTTCAGGATATAAATTCATATATCTCACTGTTTCTTGATGAAAATGCCGGGAAATTATATGCCGTGATAGTAACCCATGACGGAAATATCTCCACAACCGACATCTACGAATTAAATTACCCGCCCCTGTCGACAGCCGATGTAATCCTGCCCGAGAAATCCGGTCAACTGTATTTGTGGTTATGCATTGCAGCCATCATTATAATCGCGTCGGTAACGGCATTTATAATGATACGACGCCGAAAAAAGAAACGCATGATCAATGACGCGGCATCTGAACCGGAGGATATGCCGGCGCCAATAACAAATACCCCGGAAAAAATGCCGCAAGCCACCGTACCCCATGTGTCATCCATACTTTTTCTTGGCGGATTCCAGATATGGGACAAGGAAGGCAACAACATGACAAAATCATTCACGCCCACGCTAAAGCGTCTTCTCGTACTGATAGTGCTGTATTCGTTCAAAGATGGCAAAGGCATAGGAAATGACGCCATCTGCGACATCCTGTGGCCCGACAAAAGCCGCGACAACGCCCAGAACAATCGCCGTGTAAGCATATACAAACTGAAGACCCTCCTCGAGCAGGTGGGCGATGTTGAAATCATAAACAGCAACGCCTATTGGACCATCAAGCTCGGTGAAGGCACATTCTGTGACTATGTAACCGTGATGGACACGCTGCGTGAGTTCCGCAATTCAGCTGAAATCAACCCCGCACAGCTCCATACAGTGCTCAATCTCATCGCCAAGGGACAACCGCTGCCGGCGATAACCCAGACATGGATTGACTCCTTTAAATCAGATTATGCGGCATGTGTACAAGATACGTTATCCGGTATCGTGAACAATGGCAATATCACCGATTACAAGCTGCTCACACGTATCGCCGATATAATGTTTATCTTCGACTCGACAGACGAGACGGCAATCAGCATAAAATGCCGGGCACTGGTCAAGGCAGGAAAGATAGGCATGGCAAAGAGCGCATTTGACTCGTTCTGCAGCGAATATCAGACACTCCTTGGAGAAAACTATGAAAAGTCATTCCAGGATATCCTGAATGAATAATCAGTCAATCGGCAAGATAAACAGGAAACGCGCACCCTTGTTATAGCTTTTGTCGACCTTGACGCTTCCGCCCAACATCCCGGCGACAAAGCGGCATATATTAAGTCCGAGTCCGGTGCCGGTCTGATAACGGCTGAGCTTTACAAAACGGTCAAATATTACCTCTTCCTTTCCCTCCGGAATACCTATACCGGTATCGGTCACGGAAAATATCACTTCATTTCTTGATTCGTCCACATCGTAAGCAAGAGTGATTTTTCCACTGTCGGTGTATTTCACTGCATTTGACAGGAAATTGTTGAGCACCTGCTCGACACGCGCCGAATCGGTGAACACCATCAAGTCATTGTCATGACTATTTTCAAATGACATCACCACACCGGGCTTCACTTTTCTTGCCATGCTTGTGACACAACGCGAACACAGCTGATTCAACGACACTCCCTGACGCGACAGCTTTATCTCCCCGCTTTCCATCAAGGATATGTCGAGCACGTCGTTGACAAGAGTCCTGAGAAGTTCGCTGTTATCATTGATTATCTCGGCATAACGGTCAATGGTAGCACGCATGTTTTCCGGCACGGAATCCACGACAAGCTGTGAAAATCCGGTGATGGCATTTAACGGGGTGAGTATCTCATGACGCATATTCTGAATAAACTGCGTCTGTGTACGGTTAGCCTGCTCAGCCTGGTCACGTGCCTGGATAAGCTCTTCCTGCGTCGCAAGAAGATTTTTCTTCTCATTCTGAAGACGTATCTTCGACTTCTCAAGGTTAAGGGCGAGACGCCGGGTCTTTGTGTACATATATCCGAGTACAATGATAAGCACGATAAGGACTACAAGCGCAATCACCGAGAATATGAGCATCTTGTGATGCCAGTCATGTTCGACCGCCTGCTTCTCCATTTGCAGCTGAGCGCGTGACGCCTTAAGTTCCGACACGTCATAAAGTATCTGCAACTCCTTGTAACGGGCTATCGCCTCGTTATGCAACAATGATTCAAGCTCACGGATATATAAGGTTGAGGCGTATAGCTGCGCTTCCTTGTCACCGACCGCCTCGGCAGCCTCATTCATAAACCGGAAATACTGACGCAGATACTGCTTGTTGCGGTCAAGCCCTACCTGTTCCTTCAATATCCTCAGCGCCTCGTCGTAGCGTTTGGTAGCCATCAGGTAATATATGGTGGCACGCTTATTTGCCGCGAAATCTTTTGCCACATCGGCATTACGTGCCGCAATATCATTGACATTCTTGTAATAACGATCTATCTCTCCCTGACTCAGCGCAGGGAAATTACCAAGAAGACGGGTATAACACAGGTATTCGTTGACACTGTAATCACGGAATTTACGTTTCTTATTCTTATATATGCGTTTAAGCAGCTCTATTTCCTTAAGCAATTCCTTATCAGCCGCAGCCGACTGCTCATAATGCTCGTTATATGAATAGATTATGGCAATCTGAGTAAGGTACATATTGCGCAACGCATGGCTTCTATCCTTTGGAAGTTCAGCTATAAGCTCCCCGAGCTTTTCCATATATTCATCATAAAGCCCCCCTTGAGTAGTGATTCCGAGACATACACACAACTCATAAAGACGCCTTATCTTTGTCTGAAGGCTGTCGCTATCATCGGTGCCGCGCTCATACTGCTTTATGAGTTCTTTCATCATCTCCTGACGTTCCTCCTCGCTTGCGCGGCGGTACTTATACATCAGGCGGTTGATCATTATGAATGTAAGAGTCTCTTCCCGGTCATCATTCTCAGGCAGCGATTCGGCAAGCCGCTGATACCGCTCCATGATAGAGTCAGAACTGAGATTGATATTAGTGTTGTTGCGCAATATGTCGAGCTGCACTTCAGTGTTGCCGGTGCGCGATGCGACATCATATATCAGCATACCTATTTCGCCACGCATCCTGCGTTCCGACAAGTCATACAGATGATACAGCGTCGTGATACTGTCGGTGGCATTGTCGGCATGAGCAAGCTCGCGCCACAAGGAGTCGCTTGTAGCACGTATATCAATGACCGGAGAAGCGGTTGACATTCCGACGGTCATGACCAATAGTAGTAATGTATAGTAAATCCTGTGCACTTTGTAATGTGATATTTAATTCCCTTAGCAGATAGTTATGCAAGATTGAATACAAATCTACCATTATTATCGCGATATCAATTATTTATCACTGAATTTACACATGTTGGTAACATGATTGTAATTTCATTTGACTGCTATCGAAGGATTTACAAGATAAAGCTGTGATGTGGCACGAGTGACAGCTGTATATAGCCAGCGATAAAACTCCATCCCCATCGATTCGGGCGGAATATAGCCGAGGTCGACATAGACGTTACGCCACTGTCCGCCCTGCGCCTTATGACAGGTCACGGCATAACCGTATTTTACCTGCAGGGCATTCAGATAAGGACTCTTCATGGCATTGGCGGCACGTGTAGCCGCTGACACCGAAGGATTGTCGTCGGCAGCTATGCGCTCGAAAAGGTCGGTCATCTCCTGCCGCGACATCGTGGCGGCATCGTTGACCAGTGTGTCAAGGATAATCTTGCAGTCAATCGACATATCCCTGTCGGGAAGCCTCAGTTTCACGTCGGCAAAACGGAATCCGTATCGAGTCTCCGTACCGATGACTTTCTCCACCACCGCCGCATCGCCGTTAGCTATGAAATCTATGCCTTTGACCTCCTTGGTCCAGTAATAGTTGTTCTTGCCTATCAGAAGCCGGTCATTGCTACACAATTCCTCCTCGTAACCGAGTATACGCGACCTGATGGCGAGATTAAATCCTGTCGCGCGCATATTGGAACGCGTAACCAGTATGGTCTCTCCCACCCCGTCGACAGCATACGCGGCATTAATCGAATCCTCGAGTTCCTCCCCGTCGGTCACATGCACGTCGTCAAAAGGAGTGGCGGTAAGTACAGGCGACGGGAGCTCTTCAAGTCGCATGGCACGCCGGAGCCATGTCGCGTTATAAAGGATGCCTGAGTCAGATGCCTGACGCACCGTTGCCGTAAGCACCGCACGTGTAACCCTCAACCCCTCGGCATGAAGCGTTTTCGCGCTCATGGCGGGGCTTTCCTCACATCCTACCGGGGGCAGCTGCGCAGTGTCGCCAAGAAGTATGAGCTTGCAGTTGACACCTGAATACACATAATGGATAAGATGTTCGAGAAGATTGCCCGAAGCGGAATCTGCACCAATCATCGAAGCCTCGTCGACAATAAACACGGTATTAACCGAGCGGTTTTCGGCAGGGCGTATGTCACGGGGCGACGTGATACCGTTTCCTCCGACGGAATAAATACGCCTGTGGATAGTATAGGCGGGATGACCGGCAAAACGGCTGAACACCTTTGCGGCACGGCCCGTGGGAGCGAGCAACACCGTGCCTATCCCTACCATATTGAGTGATTTCACAAGTGCGGCACAGAGCGAAGTCTTTCCCGTGCCCGCATAACCGTTAAGCAGAAATACCGTGTCGGAAGGTGTCCGCGCCGAACAGAAACGCGACAATGCCGCTATAAGCTCCACCTGCTGAGAGGTGGGCTTATAGGGTAGATTATCGAGCACTATCCGGGCAAACTGTAGTGTGTCCACTATTTCTTAAGACTCCACTCGAAGCCGTCCTTGGTGTCCTTGACGTCAAATCCGATTTCAGCAAGACGGTTGCGGATGAGATCACTTGTAGCCCAATCCTTGTCGGCCTTTGCCTTGGCGCGCATCTCAAGAAGCAGGTCGACCGCATCCTCAAAAGGCTTCAACGCCGTGGCATCGCCTTCACCGGCACCTACAATGTCGGTGCGGACACCAAGTATATCCACAAGGAATATCTTAAAGAGAGCCTTCAGCTCGTCGATATCAGCCTGCGTTGCTGTTGCGTTGCCGTCGTTTACCTGATTTATCAAGCGGCAAGCCTCGAAGAGATGTGCTATCACGATAGGAGTGTTCAGGTCATCGTCAAGTGCCTCGTAACACTTCCTTCGGAAATCGCTCACGTCGATTGTCGACTTGTCAGAGGGTATAAGCTCATTAAGGCGACGCCATCCGTCGAGCATCCTCGCAAGCGCCTTCTCAGCGCCCTGAAGTGCCTCGTTGGAGAAGTCGAGGGTGCTGCGGTATTGTGCCTGCAGGATGAAGAAGCGGATGGTCATCGGCGAATACGCCTGCGTAAGCATCTCGTGCGAGCCGGTAAAGAACTCATTGAGAGTAATGAAATTACCGAGGCTCTTGCCCATCTTCTTGCCGGCAATGGTAATCATGTTGTTGTGCATCCAGTAGTGCACGGAGTCTTTGCCGTTGTGAGCGACCGACTGCGCTATCTCACATTCATGGTGAGGGAACATAAGGTCCATGCCGCCGCCGTGAATGTCGAAAGGAGTGCCGAGATACTTCTCTCCCATAGTCGAACATTCAAGATGCCAACCGGGGAAACCGTCGCTCCATGGCGATGGCCAGCGCATGATATGCTCCGGCGACGCCTTCTTCCAAAGAGCGAAATCGGCGGGGTTATGTTTCTCCTCCTGACCGTCGAGCGCACGTGTCGTGGCAAGCAGCTCGTCGACATTGCGACCCGACAGCTTTCCGTAATGATAGTCACGGTTAAACTTCGGCACGTCGAAATACACCGAGCCGTTGCTCTCATAGGCATATCCGCTTTCAAGTATCTTCTTCACATACTCAATCTGCTCTATGATATGACCTGAGGCATGAGGCTCTATCGACGGCGGAAGCACATTGAGCGCCTCCATCGACTTATGGTAACTGTTGAGATAGTGTTGCACCACCTCCATAGGTTCGAGCTGCTCAAGACGTGCTTTTTTTGCAATCTTGTCCTCACCCTCGTCGGCATCATGCTCAAGATGGCCGACATCGGTTATATTGCGCACATAGCGCACCTTGTAGCCGAGATGGGTAAGATAGCGGAATAGTACATCAAAGGTGATTGCCGGCCGCGCATGACCGAGGTGACCGTCACCATATACGGTAGGACCGCACACATACATCCCGACCTTGCCTTCATGAATCGGCACAAAGCGCTCCTTGCGGCGTGTCAGCGAGTTATAAATGGTAAAATCGTTTTCTTTAATCATGACTGACCGGATTTTGCGTAATTATGCCTTGAAAGGATTCATGTCGCCCCCGTTAGTGTTTTTGGGCATCTTGCGCTCGATTACGCCGAAAGTGTTTTCGTAACGCTCGATATTCTCGCGGAGAGCGAAAAGCAGCTGCTTGGCATTTTCGGGCGACATTATTATGCGGCTCTGCACCTTTGCCTGCGGCATGTTGGGAGCCATGGCTATGAAGTCGATAAAAAACTCTGTGGGAGAGTGTGCGATCATCGCGAGGTTGGCATAATGACCATGAGCCACTTCAGGAGTAAGCTCGATTTTTATCTCATTTTTCTTGTTGTTATTTTCCATATCGGTTTTCTTTTAATTGTGGTTAAACTATTTATTAAATGTATATATATCTTTTTTAAGATTGCTGTCGTTTACATGAATCTCGATGCCGTCACAACCGTTGCGCGACCATACGTTAGTAATGTCAAAAGAAGCATATACCTCTCTCATATAGCTGTCGGGCGCACCGAGTGTGTTATGCACCAGATATACCTGCGGCACGGCATCGGTGAGCGTCAGCGAGTCAACCATGAGGCTGAAATAACGCGGCTTGTCGGAGTACACGGCGCGAAGATGCACATTGATGTAATTGCCGCTGCGCCATATCGAGTTGAGAAACACGGCATCGGCATCCCAGTCATAGCGTTCGACGGGACGTATGACGGCAGTGTCGCAGTTGACGGGGCTTATGGCAATCGGACGTATGATATCGTCGGTATAAGGCTCGCCCGACTCGGGATAATAGCGGAGCAGCATCCGCTTCCCCACATATTTGTCATCAACCCGAAGCTGCGGTGCCGTGAGCGTCACAAGCGGGGAGTCGTCATAACGGCGGAATGTAAAGCGCGAACCTTCATCGCCGGAGCTCTCCACCGTCACGATGTCGCTCAGAAACGCCTCGTTGTTGTACTCCCCGTCATCGGAGCATGACAGTAACGACGATAGAGCCGCAAGTGATAATATGAGTGATAAAAATCGTGTCATCGGTTGTCTACAATATCGGTTATATGTCCGTCGCGCATGTGTATCACACGGTCACATTCGCTTGCAAGACTCTCGTCATGTGTCACAATCACAAATGTCTGCCCCATGTCGCGGCGCAGGTCGAAAAAGAGCCGGTGAAGTTCATGGCGGTTATGAGAGTCGAGACTACCCGACGGCTCGTCGGCAAGCACTACACGCGGATTGTTGACAAGAGCCCTCGCCACAGCCGCGCGCTGACGCTCGCCCCCCGAAAGCTCGGCGGGTTTGTGACCGGCACGGTCGCCCAGACCGAGATAGTCGATAAGCTTGCGCGCTTCCGCAAATGCCTCGGTGCGCTTCTTTCCTCCTATCATGGCGGGGATTGCCACATTTTCCAGCATCGTGAATTCCGGAAGGAGCTGATGAAACTGGAATACAAACCCGATATTCCCGTTGCGGAACCGGGCAAGCTCACGGTCTTTCATCGACAGCACATCCACGCCGTCATACATCACACTGCCGCCGTCGGGACGGTCAAGCGTACCGATTATCTGCAAGAGCGTGGTCTTTCCGGCTCCGCTCGGACCCACAATCGACACTATCTCACCCCGGTCGATGTCAAGAGTGATGTCAGACAACACCCGGAGGGTGTCGTAACTTTTCGATATGTCTCTTACCTGTATCATGCTCCGGATGCTATAAGTGATTCTACTGTATAAGAAGCAAGCATCATGCCAAAAATAGCGGGAAGCCATGCCACTGTGCCGTAGGACGACCGTTTGTATTCTATAGCGTCGGTCATAATAACGGCATTTTTACGCGGCTGCTCCTCGGAAAACACGGTTTTTATTCCCGACGAGATTCCTGCTTTGCGGAGACGGTGACGCACCTCACGGGCAAGCCCGTCGTGGAAGGTGTCACGGATGTCGGCATATCTCACCTTGGTCGGGTCCATCCTGCCGCCTGCCCCCATCGAGGAAATCACCTTTATCCTGTCACGGTAGCAGCGGGAGAGCAACGCCACTTTGGGTGATATGGCATCTATGGCGTCAATCACGAAATCGGGCGACGGGACAACCACGCTGTCTATATCGTCGACACCGATAAACCTCATCTCCGCTTCGACCTCACAATCGGGATTGATGTCAAGCACACGCTCACGCATCACCTCCACTTTCGGTTTTCCGATAGTGGAGCGAAGCGCCGGAAGCTGCCTGTTAAGATTGCTCGGCGACACCACATCACCGTCGATAAGCCTCAGATGTCCCACTCCCGCACGTGCGAGCATCTCGACGGCATACGCACCCACGCCGCCCACACCGACAACCGTCACACGGCTGTCGGCGAGACGCCCGACGGCACTCTCGCCGAGAAGCGACACCGTACGTTCGTTGAAAGGAGTGGTCACCGTAGGCATCACGTATCAGTTCTTAAATTTTGAAGCTATCGCCGCGGGGACTGCGTCCTTATGCACCATTATATCCATGGTCTTGGCAAGGAAATAAGGCTCCGATACATAGATATAACCGTCATAAAGCTGATTGGTATCCCATGAGTTCTGCACCTTATAGTATTTATTACCCTCCTGGTCGACAGCCTTGCCGACGATTACCATACCGTGATCATCGGTGGTCTCCTTGCGGTCAAACATTTCCTGACGTGACTCCTGTGTCACGGTGATTTCCTCTACCGGACCCTTTATGTCGTAACGCTCGTCCTGACGGTCCTTGTCGCTCAGCTGCACCCAGCGCGACAGTTCGGTACCGGTAAGGTCTTTCGCGCCTTTCTCCACGGGAATCACAGCATAACCCTTACGCCACTTGAAACCGCCTTCGCTCACATCGGCGCCCCATGCGACGGGATAACCGTTGTCGACGGCATTGTCGACAATCGCCTTCAGCTCGTCGAGAGGCACATTCTGCATTGTCCCCCATAGCCAGTTGTCGGCAACTTCGAGCGCGAAAGGCTTGTAGAAGGGATGATGGGTGAATGACGTAACCTCTATATAATCTTCGGGCTTTACATTCAAAGACTCGGCAAACGACTTGGGCGTATAAGTCTTGCCCTCATACTCGAATGTTTCAGGCACTTCGCCGAAATAAGCGTCAAGGATAGCATTGAAACCTTTCTCCCATGCGGTCGACAGGCGACGGTCGGGCATCTTTATCACTGCGTCAAGATATGATTCCAGCACAGCCGACAGTTCTCCGTGTACATGCTTTTCCTCGCCGTAGTTCAATCCGGGATAAGCTTCCTCGGGAAGCGCGCCGTACATCTCTATCACGTAAGGCACATCGTGAGCCGCACCGCCCTGTGCGAAATTCACCTTGCCGTCCATTCTGACATATTTGCGCGCCTTGTCAAGATAGCACTGACGCACAATGTACATTTCGCTCAGGTCAACCGGCTTGCCGCCTTTGCGCATCATCTCCTCTTCAAGGAATGAATTGGTGGAGAAACACCAACATGTGCCTGACTGGTTCTGGTCACGTATAGGGGTGGTTTTTACCACCTTCACGTCGGTAAACTTAAATCCGGTGCTGTCCGGAACAATTACTTTATCATCGGCGGAAGCGTTGAATGCAAGCGCGCCGGCAAGAACAGAAGCTATTATGTATTTCATATCTTAATGTTTTCCTTACATTACAAAATTAGTCAATAATTCCTTAACCGCCTACAATTACTTACAAATTTATGTTCCGTCCACGTTATGCGACAATTCTCATAAAAGGAGTTAAAGGCTCAACCTTGACGCGATGGTAAATGTTAAAGCATTGAACATAAAAATTTATTGACTATGAATACAAATGCCGAAATTGCCGCACAGACATCAAAGACTGCGGCTGAAATTAGTGCCGACGCTGCAAGAGTGAGTGTTGACGCTGCAAAAACCGCCGTAAAGGAAGAAACCATGCAGCAGGTGAAAAATCTGAAGGAAGATACCGCCCAGGCAAAAGTCTCTGCCGCCGATAAACTGAATGACATGAAAGAGGCGGCAGCCGACAAGCTCGACGACATCAAGGACCAGGCTTCCGACATGCTCGCCGCAGCCAAAGAAAAAGGCGGTTCTCTCATGGATAAACTGAAAGACAAGGCTTCCGACCTCCTCGATTCGGGTGGTGACGCATTGCACAACCTCGCCGACAAGCTGGACAAATAACCTCCCCGATAGAAACAACGAGGGCGCACCGGATTCCGATGCACCCTCCTTTATTTTGTCTTTCCTGTACCGGGCGAGCTTCCACTCGCCCCTACAGCCATGCTGATTATCAAGTCATCAGCCTATTTTGTCTACCTCAAGGTCACCGTTGAACACTTCATGCCAGGGAAGTCCCTGGGCGGCAATCACTGCAAGGAAGGGATCGGGATCAAATTCCTCGACGTTATGCACACCGGGCTTAACCCACTTGCCGGTGAGGAACATCATGGCGCCCGCCATAGCCGGCACACCGGTAGTATAACTTACCGCCTGCATTCCTGTCTCCTTGTATGCCGCCTCATGACTGCAGTTATTATATATATAATAGGTAAGAGGCTTGCCCTCCTTGTCTTTTCCTGAGATACGGCAACCGATGGAAGTCTCGCCATGATAGTTTTCGCCGAGATCCTGCGGGTTGGGAAGCACTGCCTTAAGGAACTGCAACGGAATGATTTTAGTACCGTTATAGTCAACCTCGTCGATACGCGCCATGCCGATATTCTGAATCACACGCAAATGAGTCAGATATTCCTGACCGAAAGTCATCCAGAAGCGCGCGCGCTTGATTGTCGGGAAATTTTCAACCAGCGACTCAAGCTCCTCATGATAAAGCAGGTAAGAATCGCGGGCACCGATATTGGGATAGGTCAACGGCGCATGGATTTCAAGAGGCTTTGTCACTACCCATTTACCCTCCTCGTAGTAACGCCCGTTCTGGGTTATCTCGCGGATATTGATTTCGGGGTTGAAATTAGTGGCAAACGCCTTTCCGTGGTCGCCGGCGTTGCAGTCGACGATATCAAGATACTCCATCTCGGAGAAATAATGCTTTGCCGCGTAAGCGGTGAACACGCCCGACACTCCCGGGTCGAAGCCGCAGCCGAGGATAGCTGTGAGACCCGCCTTCTCAAAGCGTTCGCGGTAAGCCCACTGCCATGAATACTCGAAATGTGCCTCATCCTTAGGCTCATAGTTGGCGGTGTCAAGATAGTTCACTCCACATTCAAGACACGCGTCCATGATAGTGAGGTCCTGATAAGGGAGAGCCACGTTAATCACCAGGTCAGGGTTGTGGCGGCGGAAAAAAGCCACGAGCTCCTCCACGCTGTCGGCATCCACCCTGTCGGTAGTGATATTTTTGGCACCAATCGCCTTTGCGATGGCGTCACACTTACTCTGTGTACGCGATGCAAGCACAATCTCGGTGAATACATCGGGATTCTGCGCACATTTGTGAGCCACAACGGTGCCTACGCCGCCGGCTCCTATGATTATGACCTTTGCCATTCTCTATATCTGTTATTATTACGTTATATTTAAGTTTCGCAAGCTCAACTTAAAGGTTATGGGGTTATAGGGTTTAAAGTTTAAGGTTTAGGGTTTAGGGTTTAAGTTAACCTATTAACCCGTTAACCTTTTAACCTTCAACTTTCGCAAGCGAAAGTTGAAATGTTTATCGATTACTTTTTATCTGCCTGCTGCTTGAGGAGATCACGTATCTCGGTAAGCAACACTTCCTCCTTTGTCGGAGCCGGAGGAGCGGCTGGAGTTTCCTCGACCTTCTTCTTGAAGCGGTTCATGAAGCGGATAGCCACGAATATACAGAACGCCACAATCAGGAAGTCAACTATATTCTGCACAAACACGCCCCAAGTCATCGCAACCTCCGGAGTGACTATCTCCTCTCCGTTCATCACGGCATCCTTCAGTATCAGTTTGTGCTCCTTGAAGTCAAGTCCACCCGTGGCAAGCCCTACCAGAGGCATTACCACGTCATTGACAAGCGAGGACACGATCTTGCCGAACGCGCCACCGATAATTACACCGACTGCCATGTCAACGACATTTCCTTTCATGGCAAACTCCTTGAATTCAGTGAGAAATTTTCCCATAATCAAATATTTTATTAGTTCATAAATTGCTCATTTCTACATTTTCACGCAAAATTAAAGATTTTTTTCCTTTATTTTATATGCAGAATAATTTTATTGGAAAAAAATTAGTAATTTTGTGACGCAAATTCAGGTATCATATATTTGGAATCTGTGATACGAGTACAATTAAAACAAGGTAGAAGATTTACATAAACCCAATATTAACAAAAATTATGACTAAAGTAGGTATTAATGGTTTTGGTCGCATCGGTCGTTTCGTATTCCGTGCTTCCACCAAGAGAGATGACATCGAAGTTGTCGCTATCAACGACCTTCTTCCCGTTGACTACATGGCTTACATGCTTAAGTATGACACAATGCACGGTCACTTCGACGGCACTGTTGACTACGACATGGAAAAGAGCCTCCTTATCGTAAACGGCAAGGAAATCCGCGTTACCGCATGCCGCGACCCGAAAGAAATCAACTGGGGCGCTGTTAACGCTGAATACGTTGTTGAGTCAACCGGTCTTTTCCTCACCAAGGAAAAAGCTCAGGCTCACATCGAGGCAGGTGCCAAGTATGTAGTTATGTCAGCTCCTTCAAAGGATGATACCCCCATGTTCGTATGTGGTGTTAACCTTGACAAGTATGTAAAGGGTACTCAGTTTGTATCTAACGCATCTTGCACCACCAACTGTCTTGCTCCTATCACCAAGGTGCTCAACGACAAGTTTGGCGTGGTTGAAGGTCTTATGACTACCGTTCACTCTACTACCGCTACTCAGAAGACTGTTGACGGTCCCTCTATGAAGGACTGGCGTGGTGGTCGTGCCGCTTCAGGCAACATCATCCCCTCTTCTACAGGTGCTGCTAAGGCTGTAGGTAAAGTTATCCCCGAGCTCAACGGCAAGCTCACCGGTATGTCTATGCGTGTCCCCACTCTCGACGTATCTGTTGTTGACCTTACTGTTAACCTCGCTAAGCCCGCTACTTACGATGAGATTTGCGCTGCAATGAAGGAAGCTTCTGAAGGCGAACTCAAGGGTGTACTTGGTTACACTGAGGACGATGTTGTATCAAGCGACTTCCTCGGCGATCCCCGCACTTCTATCTTCGACAAGAAGGCTGGTATCCAGTTGACTCCGACTTTCGTTAAGATCATCTCTTGGTATGACAACGAGATCGGTTACTCTAACAAGGTGCTTGACCTCATCGCTCACATGAAGAAAGTTAACGGCTAATAAATACCGAAACAACTTCACAATACAAGGTGCTGTGCCGATTGGCGCAGCACCTTTTTTATTGCCAATATAAGCGCCTGATTATCAATGTAGGGATGCACTATGGTGCATCCGAAAACGAGGTTATTGAACCACAAAACCAGCGGATGCTCCGGGGAGCATCCCTACAATTCGATGGCAATTAAGCTGTTTGAACCGCCGAATAACTGCATATAAGTTATTTATTGTTAATAATCCCTAAAATGGGGGGGATTGCTAATGTCACTTTTTCATGATAACTTGCGACAACTGTCACGCATAGACATTGAACACTGAAAAATCATAATACACTAATCACACACACATCAAAAAAGCGGGTGGATAGGCTTTTGCCTCTTCCACCCGCTGACTTTATATAGAAACTTGGCGATTGAAATCCATCAATAATTTTCAGCGTGGACTTCAAAATAACTCTGTGAGTGGAAGCATACGGGACAAACTTCCGGAGCCTCCGTGCCGATGCAGATATGTCCGCAGTTGCGACATTCCCAAACCGTCACACCGCTTTTGCGGAACACTTCCTGAGCCTCGACGTTGCGTAACAATGCGCGGTAACGCTCTTCATGATGCTTTTCGATGGCAGCGACTCCGCGGAACTGCTCGGCAAGCTCATGGAAACCCTCCTCATCAGCTTCGCGGGCAAAGCGGTCATACATATCGGTCCACTCGTAGTTTTCACCATCGGCGGCATGAAGCAGATTTACAGCCGTATCCCGGCTTACGCCTCCCAATGCCTTGCACCAGAGTTCGGCATGTTCCTTTTCGTTGTCGGCGGTCTTGAGGAACAGCGCGGCAATCTGTTCATATCCGTTTTTACGCGCCACAGAAGCGAAATATGTGTATTTGTTGCGCGCCATGCTTTCGCCCGCAAATGCTTCCTGGAGATTTTTCTCGGTCTTGGTACCGGAATATTGGTTGGTCGGATGGTCGGCGACATTATCGGTAATCTCCACCTTTTCAAAATCAGAAGCCGGATGCTTGCACACAGGGCATACAAAGTCGGCGGGCAGCTCGTCGCCGACATACTCGTATCCGCACACCTTGCAGCGCCATACTGTGTGACCCTGCTGCGATGCCTTGCTTGGTGCCGGTTTTGGTTTGATATATTGCTGATAATAGGAATATGTAGCCGACGGCACATCGGAGAACGATTCCATCGCCGTCACCTCACCGATAAACATTATATGTGTACCCAGGTCAACTGTACTTTTCACTTTCACGCTGATATATGCGTTGGTGCCTTCGGTAATCGCCATAGTGCCGTTGGCGACACGCTTACACGCCGTGAAATCCTTGAACTTATCTACATTGCGTCCCGACTGGAACCCGAAATGCTGAAAAAGCGAGAAAGGAGCCTTCTCGGTGATTATCGACGCCGTGAACACTTTTGATTTCTGTATCATCTCACATGTGAGATTCAACTTGTTAATGCACAACGACACCTGGTTAGGCTCTACTGTCACCTGACCTAAGGTATTTGAAATACAACCGTTATCGCGACCGTCGACATTTGTCGTGATTACATATAATCCATAAGGGATTTTAAACATTGGATTTTCCATACAAAATCTGTTTTTTGGTTTGAAATTACTTAAATTTTGAGCTATTAAATAAACGATTAAATTTTGAAAACATAGTGCACAATTAAGATTACTCGCTATATTATTGGCGCTCAAAACCATTCATAAGGAATAACCTAAATATGTGGTACCCGGCAAAGGTACAATAAAATCCGAGAATTGTATTATCCTGTTAAAGCAAAACACGAGACAAGACAAAAAGTTGCATCTTTGAGATAATCAATGCCATATTTCACAGATTCGGAGCGGAGTTCGACAGAGAATACCAAAACAAATATTTTGGTCAATAGAAAAATATTATCTATTTTTGATTTATTCTCATAAGAGTCTATTATTATGTAAGTGCTAAACTAAAATACCGCTATGATACCAAACAAATCACTAATTTTACTATGCCTCACAATTATGTCGTATCTTAATTGTATGTCGCAAACCCAAAGCCTATACTTCAAAAGTTCAAGTGGAAACGATATTAAGGTAACACTATATGAAGCCAACGGTGAATCACGACTTACCGTTGACAAACCATTTCTTATAACGAAACTGGTACAAGCCCACATGGGTCAATATGTCTATTCCCCATGGAAGGTAAATTTCGACTTATTCAACGGCACTACAATTTCCTATATTGAACCAAGTGTGTATGTCGACGTAGATTATAACTGGGTGTTTTTCAACGATGAGAGATACGACATTCCTATCTCTGCCTCCGAATACGAGAGTCGTCACAAACCGGTCAACACTCCTTACTATAACGGAGGAAGTGCTAACAGCTACAGCACATCTCCCGCCCAATCCGGCTCAGGCAGTTCAACCACATCATCCATATGCAAATATTGTCATGGTTCCGGAAATTGCTCTTCATGCCATGGTAAAGGATATAAATACAACCCTTATAGTGGCTCAAACGATACTTGCCCAAGTTGCTCCGGATCTGGTCGGTGTTTCAACTGTTACGGTTCCGGCAGACAACGATAATCGTCACCGTATAAATGCTCCTACTTATTTTCAGCGGAAGGTTCAGAAGTGTGAATTAACCTCTTATATTTGCGGGAAAGAGGTAGAAGTTGTAACTTTGACTGAAAATAACAGCAAAGGAAATGGCTAAAAAAATCGTGGAAACCCCGTTGATGAAGCAGTATGTCGAGATGAAAGGCAAGCATCCCGATGCAATATTATTGTTTCGCGTCGGCGACTTCTACGAGACATTTTCCGACGATGCCATCATCACCTCCGAGATACTCGGCATCACGCTCACGCGCCGTGCCAACGGCGTGTCGCAGTATGTCGAACTTGCCGGGTTCCCTCACCATGCGCTTGATTCCTATCTTCCGAAGCTGGTAAGAGCGGGCAAGCGCGTGGCTATATGCGAGCAGCTCGAGGACCCGAAACTCACAAAAAAGCTGGTAAAGCGCGGCATCACCGAGCTTGTCACGCCGGGAGTGTCAATCAACGACACGGTGCTAAACCATCGCGAAAACAACTTCTTGTCGGCACTCCATTTCACCCGCAACGGCACTGTCGGAGTGGCGTTTCTCGACATCTCGACCGGCGAGTTTCTCACCGCCGAGGGCAACGCCGACTATATTGACAAGCTGCTCAACAACTTCGCCCCGAAAGAGGTGTTGGTCGAGCGCGGCAATCGCAAGCTCCTCGAAGAGACGTTCAACAACCGCTATCTTGCCTTTGAGCTTGACGACTGGATATTTACCGAAGAAGCGGCGCTCGACCGCCTGCTTAAACAATTCGAGACCCGCAACCTCAAAGGCTTCGGTATCCACTCCATGCATGCGGCGATAGTAGCCTCCGGGGCTGTGCTTCACTATCTCGACATAACCAAACACAGCCAGATAAGCCATATCACCAAGCTGCGCCGCATCGAGGAAGACTCCTACGTAAGGCTCGACAAATTCACAGTGCGCAATCTTGAGCTTATCGACAGCATGGGAGAAGAGGGCAAGAGCCTGCTCGGTGTAATCGACCGCACGATTAGTCCTATGGGGGCGCGTCTGCTGCGACGCTGGCTTCTTTTCCCGTTGAAAGATGTAGCGGCAATCAACCGCCGTCTCGACGTGGTGGAGTATTTTTTCCGCCATCCCGACGACCGCGAGGAGCTGAAAGGCTATCTCGAACAGACAGGCGACCTTGAGCGCATAATCTCTAAGGTAGCGGTAGGTCGCGTGACACCGCGTGAAGTGGTACAGCTGAAAAATGCGCTTACCGCCATTGAGCCGATAAAGACGCTTTGCTGCAACAGTGACCTCGATGCCCTCCGCACTATCGGCGAACAGCTCAATCCCTGTACGCTTATACGCGACCGCATAGCCCGCGAAATTGTGGATGACGCGCCGATAGCCGTCAACCGCGGCTCGGTGATACGTCCCGGTGTCGACGCGGAGCTTGACGAACTGCGCGAAATCGCTTTTCAGGGCAAGGATTATCTACTGAAAGTGCAGCAGAGAGAGGTACAGGCTACCGGCATATCGAGCCTTAAGATAGGATATAATAATGTGTTCGGCTATTATATCGAGGTTACCAACGCCCACAAGTCGAAAGTGCCGCAGGACTGGATACGCAAGCAGACACTTGTCAACGCCGAGCGTTACATCACCCAGGAACTGAAGGAGTATGAAGAAAAGATACTCGGCGCACAGGAAAAGATAGCCATCATCGAGACGCGCCTCTACAACGAGCTTATAGCCGGACTCACCGAATATATCCCCGCGATACAGCTCGACGCGACACTCGTGGCACGCCTTGACGTGCTTGCCGCCTTCACCCGTGTAGCGATGGAAAACCATTACAACCGCCCGGTGGTCGACGACTCGCTCAACATAGATATCGAGGAGGGACGCCACCCCGTGATAGAGCGTCAGCTTCCTCCAGGAGAGCCTTATATCACCAACAGTGTGCATCTGAGCAATACAGGCACACAGATTATGATGATTACCGGTCCCAATATGTCGGGTAAATCGGCACTTCTCCGCCAGACGGCGCTAAATGTGATACTCGCCCAGATAGGCAGCTTCGTAGCTGCCGACAGCGCCCGCATTGGCGTGGTCGACAAGGTGTTTACGCGTGTCGGCGCAAGCGACAATATCTCGCTCGGCGAATCCACATTCATGGTCGAGATGAACGAGGCGGCATCCATCCTCAACAACATGAGCGAGCGTAGCCTTATCCTCTTTGACGAGCTGGGGCGCGGCACATCGACCTACGACGGCATCTCTATAGCGTGGGCCATCGTCGAGCATATCCACGAGCACGGGTCAATGCACCCCAAGACACTCTTCGCCACCCACTACCATGAGCTTAACGAGATGGAGGCGAGCTTCAAGAGGGTGGTCAATTTCAATGTGTCGGTAAAAGAAATCAACGGCAAGGTGGTGTTTCTGCGCAAACTTGCTCGCGGAGGCAGCGAACATAGCTTCGGTATACATGTAGCGAAACTTGCCGGCATGCCGCAGTCAATTGTGCATCGCGCCGACGAAGTGCTTGCCCACCTTGAAAGCAACAACCGCCAGGAGAGCATCGGCAAAGACCTCTCGACAGTTGCCGGTGAACGCGCAGGCGTACAGCTGTCGTTTTTCCAGCTCGACGACCCTGTGCTCACTCAGATCCGCGATGAAATCATCAACATCGACATCAACAACCTTACCCCGATGGCGGCACTCAACAAACTCAACGACATCCGCGCCATCATCACCGGCAAAGCATAAATGAAGCATTGACGTGCCACATGGATTATACAACCGATAAATCCTTCATGTAGTTACACGCATACACCTGTCCGTTTCTATGCCATACTAAGATTCCGGAAATCCCCCGTCGCTTGGCATAGAAAAACTGATGTAGAGTTTGTATCAGTTAACCAAGCCTTTACCATATAGTCCTATAAGGGTGTCAAACCGGTAATTATTGCAGTTGCGGATTATGCGTATAATGTACTCCACATTGGACCCGGTGTTTCTATTTGAAGCGGCATACTCATCAAACGCCTTCCGATTCCATGACAATATTATGGGATGCAAATCTTTATCTACTACACTTCCCCGATGGCGCAGCTTGTCCATGTCGGTAACATAATATCCGTTGATGTCAATATTCTCCTTGCGCCCGTATTCGGATACAATATACGCTTTCCCGTTGTGTCGCCATACAGTAATTGCAGCCGAATCCCCATCATTCGGCATGTCAAAAGTGATATATAGAGTGTCAGGGCAAATGTCGGAATCCATCCTGGCAAGTACTGTAGTATGAGTAATAGTCTTGTAAGCGCGGGTAAGTGGCGGTTCGATTTTTCCGATTGGAACAGGCTTCATATCAAATTCCCTTACAAAAACCTCCTTTACGATTTCCTTAAGCGGCGGCACAGCTCCCTTTGCTCGACGCTGCGCGTCGACACACACCGGCGTCATCGCCGCCATCACCAAAATCAAGACCAATAATCGCTTCATATCAAGATTTTTAAATCGGTTCATTCGGCAGTAAGTGCGAGATAAACAATAGGAGCAAGTAAACCCACTACAGCCAATATGGACACAGAAATAGCCCATGTCTGATATTTCTCTTCCCAACCATCATATTTATCATGATTGGCAAGGATTCGTCGATACCTTTTCCCTTGCAATAGGTAAGCTGCAAGAATCAAGGTAAAGACAAGAGCTATTAAAATAACGATTAATCCCATGTTTTCGCCCCAAAATGTTCCTTTTAGATTTAGTTTCTCGAGAAAAATAAATGATATCCCAAATATATATCCGGAAAACAACATCCACATTATGCACAGATGCTGAATAAGACTCCAACTTCCGCCCCATATCCTGTATTCGTACCAATAAATCCAATAATTAATTCCGTCAAAAATATCTTTCATGATTGCGAATTTTAGTAGCGTTTATTGATGCAGCCGGTAATATAGCGGGGAGAGGCGTTTTAATGATGTGATGAGTGGTTTTTCACAAATATAGCGATTGAGATGCCGGATTGCAAGCTTTTTGTCGGAAATTTTGGGAAATTTCTTTGAGAGAAATGATTGGAAGAGGAATTGTTGCCCGCAGGGCATCATCTGAATTTAGCCGGGGCGTTGAGCGAAGCGAACCCCCCGGAAATAGATGCAAAGTCAGATGATTCCTACGGAAACATCTTGGTGCACGGTTGATGATTCCCTGTCGGGAAACGATAGGGGGAGATCCCGCTGTCCGGGGGTATCGCTGCGCTCAACCGACCGGCTAAATTTGGATTTTTCCCTGCGGGAAAAGAGTTCGTCAGAGGGCAGTTGTCAGTTTTCAGTTTTTAGATTTCAGATGTCAGCGCGTAGCAGTAGGGGCGCCTGGAAGGGCACACGCATGGCAAGGGAGGTTATGTTGCCCGCAGGGCATCATCTGAATTTAGCCGGGGCGTTGAGCGAAGCGAAACCCCGTAAATAGATGCAAAATCAGATGTTTCCGTAGGAATCATCTTGGTGCACGGTTGATGATTCCCTGTCGGGAAACGATAGGGGGAGATCCCGCAGTCCGGGGGTATCGCGGCGCTCAACCCCCGGCTAAGTTCGGATTTTTCCCTGCGGGAAAAGAGTTGTCAGAGGACAGTTGTCAGTTTTCAGTTTTTAGATTTCAGATGTCAGCGCGTAGCGGTTTTTTATTGGATGGAGCGGATGCTCCGGGGAGCATCCCTACCCTTGGACAAACGCCCTAAACTTCTATTGCTGCTGTCCTCTGTATCTAAGCCATCTGAAAACTGACGACTGACAACTACAAAGTTATTGACTCGCCGGGGGTTGCGAGGCAATGGCAGGAAGTAGCGTCGGCAGGCACGTAAAGAGCGAAGTCACACGCCTCGGAGTGCTCGCCCTGGAAGTGCATCGGGAAGAAATCCTTCACCTTGATTTCTTCAAGGAATATGGTAGCGCCACGTGCAAAATCAGAGCCTTGGCGCGGGTCAACCGGGAACATGGCGATATCGATTGCCGGATATTCGCTCTTGATGCGATTGACAATCACCTTAAAATCATTTTCAGCCTTTTGCACCTCTCGCTCGGTAGAGCTGTCTTTCCAATGCCAGTCGTTGAGGTCGCCGGCATGGAATATGGTAGTGCCGTCGGCGGTAGTCACCATAAAACTGATTCCCTCGTCGGTCGAGCCGAATGCCTTTACCTTGATGCCGCCGGGCAAATCCTCCAGCACATCGCCCTTGCTCATTGCTGCAACGCTCACGCCCTTGTGGAGCTGTTGGATGACGATATCGTTGGAAAGCACGTAGACACGCTCATGATTCTGCGCCAGATTAAATATCATGGAGTTGTAATGGTCGGGATGGCGATGGCTTGCGAAGAATACCACCGGCAACTCCTTATTGTGGTCAAGAAGCTTTTCAAGAGAGTGTGACGGGTCACGGAAATAGTCAAATACGAGAATCGCCTGTGGGGTCGTTAGCGCAAATCCGCTATGGTCGAGATAAGTTACTTTAGTCATAATATATCGTGTTTATTTAGGTTCATAGTCCGAAATATATAACACTTGCCCTTCACAGGGGGTTCACCGCTTGTAAATCACAAGCGATAATGGTAACTTTGCACGTCAAAACAAAATCATCATCACTATGAACGGCTGGCTCACGATAGGACTACTTGTAATATCCAATATCTTCATGACATTTGCCTGGTATGGGCATCTCAAATTGCAGCAGATGAAAATCATCACCTCCAACACCCCGCTCTACGTGGTGATACTAATCTCGTGGGTGATAGCTCTCGCCGAATATTCATGTCAGGTGCCTGCCAACCGCATGGGATATATCGGCAACGGCGGTGCGTTCTCGCTCATGCAGCTGAAGGTGATACAGGAGGCAATCACGCTTATCGTGTTCACCCTGTTCACGGTGGTGTTTTTCAACGGCGAGTCGCTTCATTGGAATCATTTCGCGGCATTTGTGTGCCTCATCCTCGCCGTCTATTTTGTATTCATGAAGTGAGTTGTGAGTTGTCAGTTTTCAGTGTTCAGATTTCAGTCGTCAGAAGGGTCGTTAGAGACCTTAGAGACTTTAACGACCTTAAGGTCACGGGCATAAATGAAGGGGCTGCACCGAATACCGGTACAGCCCCGCTTAATAGAAATGTGGGTTATGTAATTATTTTAATGTGAAGGGGATTTTGCATCGTATGTCGGTCGACGAGCTGCCGATATAGGCGGTAAACTTACCCGGCTCGGCTTTCCATCCTTTAGATGCCTCGTCATAAAATTTCAGGTCATCGGCTTTGATGGTGAAAGTGACATTCCTGGTCTCTCCCGGAGCAAGCGATATCTTTTCGAAGCCCTTCAGCTCCTTAAGAGGACGCATCACCGATGCCTTATCGTCACCTATATAGAGCTGGACAGTTTCCTTGCCCTTACGGTCGCCTACATTTGTCACCGGCACATTTATCAGGATTGTACCCGACTCGGTCATCTCCTTTGCGGAAGCCTCTGCCTTGCCATATTTGAAATCGGTGTAGCTCAGACCGTGACCAAACGAATATTTAGGAGCGATTTTCTTTGTGTCGTGCCAGCGATAACCTACAAGGATATCGTCAAGATATTTTTCAGTGATGCTGTCGCCGGGATAGCAAATCTCACCGAACGAGTGAGCACCGCAATCCTCAAGTTTCACAGGGAACGAGAAAGGCAATTTACCTGAGGGATTGACCTTTCCGCTCAGCACATTGGCAAGCGACTTGCCTCCCATCGAGCCGAGATACCATCCCTCGACAATAGCGGGCACTTTTGCCTCCCACGGCATCTCGACAGCATTACCGCTGAGAAGCACCACCACGAGATTGGGATTTACCGCCTGCAGAGCCTCGATAAGCTCGGGCTGACCGAAAGGCAGACTGTATTGAATGCGGTCATCAGCCTCGCAATCCTGCTCCGCATTCTTGTTAAGACCTCCGAAAAGCACTACAAGGTCAGCATCACGCGCCATGGCGACAGCCTCGTCACGCAACGAGTCGACCACATTCTGCGGTATCTTCTCCACATGATTATACATGGGACGACCCGCCTTGTAGCCTTGCGCAAACTTCACCTTATCGCCGTAAAGCTCCTTCATGCCGTCGAGAGGGTTTACCATATCCTTCACCTTCAGCTCGCTTGAGCCACCGCCCTTGTTTAGCATACGCACAGCGTTGTCGCCCACTACGAGTATCGACTTGTACTTGTCGCCGTCAATCGGTAGCAGCTTGGGAGCACCTTTTGCAACGGGAGCATTCTTCAGCAGCACGATAGCCTCATCGCCGATATTCTCGGCTGTAGCGTAATGAGCGAGAGTGCATACAGAGCCGAAAGGCTTGTTACGGTTCATAGCCGTGCGGAAATTAAGACGGAGCAGGCGGCGCACCTTGTCGTCGAGCGTCGACATCGGCACCTCGCCGTCGAGAAGCATCTTCTTGTAAGGGTCGGCAAGATAATAGTCGTTGTAACCGAAATCGCTCTCCGAGGTCAGACCGTTGGTAAACGAACCCATCTCAAGGTCGAGGCCGTAGAGTGCAGCCTCCTTGGTATCGTGGGCACCGCCCCAGTCGGTCACTACCACGCCTTCAAAACCCCAGTCCTTTTTCAGGATATCGTTGAGAAGCAGTTCATTGTGGCAGGCATGCTGACCGCGCACCTTGTTATAGGAGCCCATAATCGACCATACATCGCCATCTTTCACAGCTGCCTTGAACGCCGGAAGATATATTTCATGAAGTGCGCGGTCGCTCAGCTCGACATCGATATGCCCGCGCCACTTTTCCTGATTGTTAAGCGCGTAATGCTTCACACACGCGGCAACACCATTCTGCTGCATACCCTGTATATAAGGCACCACCAACACCGAGGCGAGATAGGGGTCTTCGCCCATATATTCAAAGTTTCGTCCGTTAAGCGGTGTACGGTAAATGTTGACACCGGGACCTAGCATCACATCTTTCTCACGGTAAAGCGCTTCCTCCCCAAGGGCGTTACCGTAATCGAAAGAAAGCTGCGGATTCCATGTGGCGGCAAGCGCGGTCAGTGCCGGGAACGCGGTTATGGAGTCATTGGTATGGTTGGCATAGCCCCAGTCATTCCAGTTTATCTCGGCTCTTACACCGTGAGGTCCGTCGCTGGTCCACAGGTCGGGAATACCGAGACGCGGCACACCTGCGGCGGCAAACTTGCCTTCGGCGTGACACATGGCAATCTTTTCGTCGAGAGTCATGCGGCTGAGAGCGTCCTCCACGCGCTCGTCAAGTGGCAATTCTTCATTAAGATAAGCCGGAACGGCGGCAAACGCCGGAAGCGATGCAGCCGCACAAACCATTGCAATTATTGTATGTTTCATGTGAAATAAAGTAAGTAAGTTAGTTAGTTTTTCACAAAGTTAATATAAAGTGTTAATCTTACAACGCACAATATGTTGCAGATAATATACAATATAACATTTAGTCCATTCTTATTTAACAAAAAGGGGATATGCCGTTGTTTCCGACATATCCCCTCAGGATTATCTGATGTTTAGGTTACACGTTACTTTTTGTCGTTCCATGTACAGCTTACATACTCGAACTCACCCTTTGCAGTCACAAGATAAGTTGCGGTAACATCCAAATTCTCGCTACCGTCGTAAGCCACAAAATTTACATAATAATACAGGTCAACACCGTTGCCGGGCATCTGGTCAGGATAGAGAATGTGAAGTGCGGCAGGACAAACTTCCTTTTCAAAATGGATCTTCATCTCAGCTACAATCTCTTCGTCGCTCATGCCTTCCCAGCCTGACGGGCATTGTTCCTTAGCTGATGCAGGGCGTAAATCGACATCCTTCTGATATGCAGAAGCACCGGAATAGTATTCATTGTTACCGTATTTTGTCACGTAGCCCTTGCCACTCTTGATACCGTTGTCACCAAATTCGGGCACATCGATATTCTCATATACCCAATCTACACATGTCTGGAAAAATTCAACAGTTAGCGCGGTATCACCTTTACGGGGCAGGTCGATGGTCACTGACGGATCATAGACCCAGGTCGAGCCCTTAAGCGCAAATTTGTCGGTGAGGGTCTCGATTGTGTTCACTGTCCATGCTGTACCGTCAAATACGGCGCGCTCACAATGCTGCGGCACGGTAACTTTATTTGCCGAGTCGTAATACTTGCATACCACATACTTCACGTCGTCCTTTGCAGCATAGGGGAAGCTCTCTTTAAGGAATGTGGGGATATAGGTAGCCACAGTCGAAGAGCTGAAGTTGTTGACACCCATCTCGGCATAGTCGGAAGCCTGAACAACCACTACATTTTCAGCGGGAGCCCATGACGAACCGTCAAAGCTGTAGACTGCGCTAACTTCCTCGGAGGCGAGAGTGGCAACCTTCATGACCGGAGCCTTTGCCGCATCGCCGCCAAACTGAGGAACACCGTCGACAGAAACAAGCAGCATGTTCATACGACCGTCACCGCTTGTAGAGCATGACATGAGATAACCGGCAAGCTTGCACTTGCGACCCACGGTAAGAGCCGCCATCTGTGCGTCGGTAGCCTGATAGATTGCACCTGCAACCTTTGACGCGCCTACTTTATAATTAACGTAAATATTACCCTTCTCATTTTTCTCCGACACGGTGATTTCTGCATCAACCTCAGCATAAATCGGGAATGCGCCCTTTTTTGCCACGTTAGCAGCCTTGAACACCTCAAAGTCAGCCTCCCACTCGGCATCGGTTAGCGGAGTCACTGAAGGATATGTGTAAGCCTCTTCTGCCTTGCCGGCTTTCTCGATTGTAGCCGAGCCGAGCTGCAGACCGCCGCTGTAGCAACCGCCCTTACCGGCAATGGTCACCTGGTCGTTCAATGTGTATGAGGCGAGGTCAAAGCTGCTGCCTTGATATACGAACACCGTACCGCTGAGGTCGGTGACCATCATGCCCTGAGCGCAAAGACCTGTCACGATACCGTTGATAGTGTAGTTTTTGTCAAGTTCAACTGTACCGGCTACACTCGACTGCTCGAAAGGAGGCACCTCGGGCGCACCGCCGCCAAACACGGGGTCCTGGGTCGACATGTTATAGGTCACGTAAGCGAAATCACCTGCCTTAGCCGCAGGATAAGCGGCTGCAAGCATGTCGGGGACAAACTTGGCGGGAAGGCGTGAGGGAGCGAAGCTCTCTGCATAATCCTCATCGCTGTCCCATACAGTCTGATAATCGGCTGTGCTGACAGTGTAGGCGGGAGCCTTCTCGATATCGGTCACCTCGGCGGGCTGTGCGGCGCCGCTCTTGTAAATCACGGTGAGTGATGACTTCGGGTTGAGATAATACAGCGGATAATTGGTGTTAGCCTTCACGCTGTTGAGGAAGGCGGGAAGATATTCGGCTGCCGAGATGGCATCGTTGAAATATCCGTTGGCGCCAACCGCCTCAAGCTGGTCAAGCACTCCGGCAGCAGTAGCCTTGTCGATGTTTTCCTGAAGCGAGGCTATGGTCTTGTAGTCCTTGGCAAGAAGCTCATATTGCGCCGACTGCTTGTCGGGGTAAACCGACGGCGTCTCAAATCCGTCGAGATATTCATCGTTCCATGAGTTTTCCGAGCAGCTTGCAAAAGCCATCAATGCACCACACGCGAGCAGGCTTTTGAAAATATTGTATTTCATAATTGTAAATCGCGGTTAATGGTTAGAAGTTGATTTGCAGACGTACAGAATAGGTGCGACCGAATGAATAGAACACGCGGTAGGCATCCTGCCATGTACCCTTTGAGCTGGTTGAAGTATAAGCGTCAACTACGTAGTTGTAGTTGAAAAGGTTGTTGATGTTACCGTAGAGTGTAGCCTTCACGCCGCCGATGTTGAAGCGATAGTTGGCATGGAGGTCAACCTGCTGTCCCCAGGGTATTTCCCACGGGTCGTTGACATTGATTACCGAACCGTTAAGGCTGCTTGAACTTACCTGGAAGTCGCTGTAGTTACGTGCACCTACAAGCCAGTCGGCACCGATACGGAAGCCCTTGAACGGGATGAAGGTAGCCGAAAGTGAAGCGGTGGTCTGTGCCGAACCGCCAATCTTCACACCCTTCTGGTTGATGGTCGACTTCAGGTGGTCTTCTGCGCCGATGCCAGAAGCGAGAGCGCCGTCACGAAGGTTGGTGATAGGCTGACCGAGCTGGTTGTAGAAATAACCTGACGCGTTGCTGTCCCAGATCCAGTCGCCCCAAGAGAACATACCCTTGATGTCGAGCCAGCGCAAGGGTACCCATGCGAAGTCAAGTTCAACACCCATGTGACGCGCGTCAACACCTTGCATGTTGATATAGTAACGACCGTCGGCATCGGAGAAGTTACCGCCACGGGTAGTGGTCTTGTCCATCCAGCGAGTATAGTAGGCATTGAGCATCATCGAGAAGGGACGCGATGTGTAACCGTAACCGATTTCAAACGACATTACTTTTTCGTTGATGGCGTTTTTGTTGATTTCGTTGGATGTGGTCGAGTTCAGGAACACACCTCCCGAGAAGAAAGGAGCACGGCTGATGTAACCGAGATTGAAGAACACATTGTTGAAGCGGTCGATATTGTAGTTGACACCACCCTTGACCGTACCGCCTATAAAGTTTTTGGTAGCAGAGCGCTCATGTTCCTTGTCATAATAGAGGAAGTCGCGGCGCCAGTAGGTGTTGTTGTTGATTGCACCGGCAAGGACAAGGTTGAGGTCGCCGTCGAGCATAGTGTACTCACCCTGTGCATAGACACCTTCCTGAACGGTATAGCCCTTGTAGTTACGGTAAACGACATCGCCTACGCCGAGTTTCTGGAATTTCCAGTTGGGGTCGGCTGCAGCCGAGTTGAGGGTCGGGTCGACATTCTTACGTGTCGAGTAGTCCATGAAGTACTCACCGTCGTAAAGGTCGATTATCTTGTTCTTGTGGTCGCCGATATAGTAACGCATGTCAAGTCCGGCGGTAAGGTTGATGCGGTTGCCGTTGGTCTGTGTCCACTCTTTCTTGTAAGAAGATACAAGACCGTACCACTGGTGGGAGTTCAGCGACTCCGACATCACGAGGTAAGAACCGATGTTGCTCTGCGCGTTGAGATCCTGGATTGCCGCGTAGTCGAAAGTACCGTCGGCGGCACGGAACTTCATGTTAAGCGAACCGTTGCTTGCGCCATACCAGTCGCTATAGCTGTATCCGTCAAGACCGTTGCCCTGTCCGCTGTAACCGCCACCCGAGCCAAACGAGAAGTAGACAGCCGATGACAACGATGATGTCTCGTCAATTTTCCAGATATGGTTGATTGACATGTGGGGCTTGTGATAGAAGTTGTAGCCTGAGCTGCGCATCTGACCCTGCTTGTCAAAACCGTAGACAGGATTGTACTTGTACATGCTGCCGCCGTCCATGAAGCGCTTGCCGTAGGTCTGGTAACCCTCGATTGAAAGACCGTCCTGCGAGCTGCGCTTATAGTGGGTCTGCGGGGCGCCGGTAAGAGTGAACGAAAGCTGATGATTGTCGTTCAGACGCTTTGAAATGTTCAGGAAGTAATTGTAAGAATTGAAAGGAGTACCCTGGATATATCCGTCACCCCACTTGCGTGAACCGAGTACAGTGATTGCCCAACCGTTCTTCATGAGTCCGGTAGACAGTTTTACGCCATACACATTGTAACCGTCGTTACCCATGCCGTACCATACACGACCGCCCTTTTCCACGTCGATTGTGCGGGTGGTATAGTTGACAGTACCGCCGACAGAAGGGGTCGAGACGATAGTGGCACCGAGACCGCGCTGGGTCTGGATGTTTGCCATCACGTCACCAAGCCCGGCCCAGTTGGACTGATACACACCTCCCCACTCCATGTCGTTGATAGGAATACCGTTGACCATTGTAGCGATATTCTCGCTCTTGAAACCACGCATATTAATCTTGGAGTCGCCGAAACCGCCACCATCGCGGGTTACCCATACACCGGGAGTGGTCTTCAGCACTTCGGGAAGTTCCTGGTTGCCCATCTTGACATCGATGGTCTGTGCTCCGATTGTGGAAGCGGCTACAGGGGTAAGACGTGTCTTCGCAACCGACTGCTCCACCACTACGTCTTTCAGCAACTGCGCCTCTACCTCCAGAGGTATGCTGCCCATGTCGGTCTTTGCAGCAAGATTCACGGGCTTGTAGCCTATATAAGTGACATGAATAGTCTTGCCACGAGGCACATCGAGAAGGAAGCGGCCGTCAATGTCAGTGGCGATTGCTATCGAAGTGCCGGGTACAGAGACGGTAGCGCCTATAATCGGCTCTCCCTGATCATCCACTACAACGCCACTACATTTAATATCACCGGGCGCGGCAACAGCCGTCGCACACAAGAGCCAGACCATGCTGGCCAAGAGAAGAAGTCTCTTCAACATAATGATGACTTGTTAGAAATGTTAACGATAAATTTATTTAGTTCCTGTTAAATTACGATAGCAAATTTTCACAAAAGTACTAAAAAATATTGAGCGAGGTCATATCCCGACAGTTAAAAAACGCCCCTATTGCAATAATATGTCAACTTTTTCGCCAAAATTTGCGATTATTACATATAAAGTATAACTTTGCATTACTTTGAACAGGCACTATAGTGAAAATACATAGAGAAGGACTCAACATTTTAGCCATACTGTTGGCGATACTGCTGGTGATAAACTTTCCGGCATGGCTTTTCATACGCCCTGTCGCCATCCCTATAGCCTTCTCGGTGATATCGGCGGTAGTGTACCTTCTTGTGCTGAATTTCTTCCGGTCACCGCGACGTAATTTCCCCGGAAACCGCGAGAATGTGGTGGTAGCATCGGCAGACGGAAAAGTTGTCGCACTGGAAGAAACTTACGAAAGCGAATATCTCCACTGCCGCTGCATACAGCTGTCCGTGTTCATGAGTGTGCTAAATGTACATGCCAACTGGTTTCCGGTCGACGGCGAGGTGCTTTACGTGAAGCATCATTCCGGCAGGTTTCTCTCGGCATATCTTCCAAAATCAAGTACTGAAAACGAGCGCTCGACTGTGGCAATCCGTGCGCTGAACGGACAGACGATACTGATGCGCCAGGTAGCGGGAGCGCTTGCGCGCCGCATCGTCACCTACGCGCGCCCCGGCGAGACCGCCGATATCAGCGACCACATGGGCTTCATTAAGTTCGGCTCACGAGTCGACCTGTATCTGCCGCTTGATGCTGAAATCCTTGTAAAACTCGGCGACATAACCACCGGCGGAGTGACAGAAGTGGCTCGACTGAAGCCAAAATCATAACCGACATCATGTTAAAAAAAATCATATCCAACATACCCAATACCATCACCTGTCTGAGTCTTGTGTGTGGCTGTATCGCCGTAATAATGTCGTTTAATTACGACAGCGTGTATTGCGGCGGACTGAAAGGTTACGAGTGGGCATTCATCCTCATAGGCATCGCGGCGGTGTGCGACTTTCTTGACGGCGCAGCTGCACGCGCGCTCCACGCCTACTCGGCACTCGGCAAAGAGCTGGATTCACTTAGCGACCTCGTAAGCTTCGGGGTGGCTCCGGGAATGTTGATTTACAACACGCTCCAGATTTATGCCTCCCACACCTGGATAAGCTATCTCGCCATACTCATACCCGTGATGGGAGAGTTGCGTCTCGCTCGGTTCAATATCGATGACAGGCAGACCACCTCGTTTCTCGGTCTCCCCATTCCCGCCAACGCTATCTTCTGGATTGGTGCCTGCGCGGCAATTCACCGCTTCGGGTATCCCGGCGACAGCATCACGGCGGTGCTTCTCATAGTTGTGCCTCTCCTTATGGTAACGACCGGACTGAAGATGTTCTCATTGAAATTCAAGAATTTCAAGCTGCGAGAAAATTTCCGACGTTACCTTATCATTGTCGTGGCTATATTGTTTGTGGTGCTTACCGGAATTTCGGGATTTGCATGGACAATACTCGCCTACATACTGCTCTCGCTTATCCCCGCCTCACGCGCCAAATAAAGCTGCGCCCCGGCGGTTCCACAACATTTTCCAATCTTCTCCGTTAATTAGATATGAGCTTTTTCGCTTTTTTATTTTTCATATTACTCCTTTTGCTGCTTTTGCCGGCTGTCCTGTTGCAAAAACTGACGGGATGGTGGCGTCGTGTATCAGGACAAGACCCCGCGCCGCGTTATTCCTACTACGACCGGCAGAGAGCCTACAATGAGGCTCACAACCGCCCGCAGCCCCAACGCAAGAAAAAGATTTTCAGCAAAAACGAAGGCGAATATGTCGACTTTGAAGAAATAACCGTCTCTACCCGCGACACCTCATCGGGCAATGTCCATTACGAGACCGAAGAGCAGGTAAGCGACGCGGAGTGGACCGAAATCAAATAATCATGGACTACTATATACCGCAACTCTTCGACTTTCTCCGCCGCCTATCCGCCAACAATAACCGCGAGTGGTTTGCGGCAAATAAGGATGAGTTTGACCGTCTGCGCGCATTATGGCTTGACGACCTGCAACACCTTATCGACTGTATGGGCATCTGGGAACCGCGCCTGAAAGGACGCACGGCTAAAGAGTGTGCCTACCGTATATACCGTGACACCCGTTTCTCCCTTGACAAGACCCCTTACAAAGTCTACTTTTCGGCATCTATGAACCCGTACGGCAAAAATGCCCATCGCCCCGGATATTACCTGCAGATGGATATCCGCCCCGGCGAGACAGGGTTGTACGGCGGCATCTGGCAACCTGAAGCCCAGGTATTACGCAAACTGCGTAATGCTATTGTCGACAACATAGAAGAGTGGGAAGAAATCACCGATACCAAGGCTATCAACCGGTACTTTCCGGGCTGGATAAGCAGCGAGACATTAAAGAGCGCCCCTAAAGGCTGGCCGAAAGATCATCCGCAGATTGAATTGCTGCGTCTCAAGGACTATGGAAAATTCTGCAGTCTCGACGAAAATTTTTTCAATGACCCGCGATGGTATGAAAAAGCATCCGACCGCTTCAGGCTGTTAAAACCATTCATAGATTTTCTTAACTACTCGATAGATGAAGAGTCCTGAAAAGGCGGAATGTAGAAGTAGAACAAATAACCATAATTTTTATATTTATTTCAAAATCAACTAACATGAACGCAAAAAAGTATCTGGCTGAAGCGATCGGAACCATGTTCCTCGTGCTTCTCGCCTGCGGTAGCGCAGTTCTTGCCGGTCCGTCGATAGGCGGCTACGGCATCGGTGTTTGTTTCGGACTTGTCCTTATCTGCCTTTGTTACTGTATCGGCAATATTTCAGGCTGCCATGTCAACCCCGCCGTATCATTCGGTATGTGGGTAAGCGGTCGCATGAGCGGCAAGGAGATGATTTTCTACTGGATTTCACAGTTTATCGGAGCCGCAATCGGTGCTGGTTTCCTCTACTGGTTTGTCAACATGTCGCCGGAATTTAACTTCGGTGGCGTGACAGGCGACAACAATCTTGCAACCAACGTACTGCAACCCGGCGCAACAGCCGGCATGGCGCTTCTCTGCGAGATTCTGCTAACATTCTTCTTTGTATTCATCATTCTTGGTGCTACCGATGAAAATCACGGTTTTGGCAAATTCGCCGGTCTTGCCATCGGTATCGCCCTCGGACTTGTCAATATCGTAGGTATTCCTGTCGACAACTGTTCGGTCAATCCGGCTCGTAGCTTCGGTCCCGCACTGTGGAGCCCGGGCGCATTCGGCGATTTCTGGATTATGGTTGTCGGTCCGCTTGTAGGCGCACTCATCGCCGCCGCTGCATGGAAGGCAGTAGCCCCCTACCTCAACAAGAAATAAATCCCATACACCAGATATTCCACATATCAATCAGCGCGTAAATATGGCGGACGAGTGGCAAACTCGCCCGCCATACTCGCAATACGGACGCCCTTACTGCTACCTCTGAAAACAGATGAACTCTTTCCCCGTCAGGGGATAATCACTATGTAGGCGTGGTGTTGAGCGCAGCGAAACCCACGGTCAGCATGCTCCTCAACATTCCCGTTTCCCGACAGGGAATCATCAAAAGCACATCATGATGATTCCTATCGGAAACATCTTATTATTCAACTCATTTCCGGTGGTATCGCTTCACTCAACCACCGGCTACAAAAAGATGATGCCCTGCGGGCAACAGCATCAATAACTTATGCGGGCGCCCTTCCAGGCGCCCCTACATCGGTATATACATACTATCTAATTATCAGGCAAGTGGACGCTCGCCCGCTATCCAAGGGACTATCTATCAGGAGAACGGCGTTTTAATGCAAGAGTGTGCGGAGGTATTCGGTCAGTTCTGCCGCCATCTTCTCTGCCTGGCGGCGCGACGGATGATAGTCTGCCCCGTACCCGAGGCTGCCATCCTGCGGAGTCATGTCAAACCTATATACACCATCATTTTGCGCGGCAAGACGATCTAACACATCCTTAACGTCGGAAAGCGCCTTACCCGACATCATGGAGCCTGTAAGCAGCACAATCTTTGCATTAGGATAAAGCTCACGCAGATGAGCCACGAACTTGCCGTAAGCCGCTTCAAAGCGGTCGATATCGTAATTTCCAAGCGACGTGTCATTAGTGCCGAGGTTTATACACACGATATCAGGCACAAATGAAGAGTGATTCCAGGGGTACTCGGCACGGTAAAGCATCGTGCGGTCATACTCCTCCGGAATGGTCTTGTCAGTACCCTCGCGCGGACCTCCGTAGTAACGGTACATGCCTATTCCCGACCGTGCCACTACATTTACATCGGCATCAAGTGCGCGTCCTGTCAGATAAGCGTAGCTCAAAGTATGATTTTCCGTATCGTAAGAAAATCCCTCCTTCGGGTCATCTGCCTCGGTGCCATAACCGCAGGTAATTGAATTGCCTATAAACTCAATACGAAGTTGCGGGCGAGCCGGAGCATCGAGCAACTTGCCGTCGGGCGATAGATAGAATCCACGGAAATGGGGATGATGGTCATAACCCTCTATGGCGTATGTGATTCTTGCCGAATGGGCGCCCTCCGGAAGAGAATCGGCAATCACAATAAGCGAGTCGGCAGGCGTGAAATTTATTTTAAACGGTTTCAGTGAATCCAGCTCGACCATAAACTGTCCGCTGCCCGGACTCGCAGCCATTGCAAGCGACGTACCCGCAAAGTTAAGCATGGCGGTAGTGCCCGGATAGGTGAACTCGGGAGACGCCGAATCACCCCAATGGATACGTCCCATATAAAGGATATTATCAGATGACGCAGGCACATACACCTGTTGACCGGTAGCTGTGCAGCCGATTGCGATAGCGGCGAGCAATGACAAAATCGGATGTCGTAACATAAGAAATTCAAGGGGTTAGTTTATAATAAATGTGTCATTTCACGTATAAAGGTACGACATTTAGCCAATTCTACAAAAAAAGAGCCCGACATTCCAAAAGGAAGCGGGCTTGGAAGGCTAATAGACATTTAAATCTAATCTAATATGACTTTTTAATAACGTCAGCAAAATGCCTTCCTCGCAATTAGAAACATCACGGGTCGCAGAATGTTCATTCAATATCCGTTTTTTTACCGGCAACCTTCTGTGAGACTAAGGTGTTTTATTCTTACCGAATGTCTGATGTATATTTACGAGGGAACATGTCACGCTACATATTACTGATATTGCTTATCATTGTCAGGCTCACAGCTGCAGCAGGAAGCCCGGATTCCCCATGCCGGGGATGCATGGAATGTTGCGTCCCGCCTGTAGCATTGCGGACCAACATGATATCCGACCTCGCGCTTATACCCAATATCGGCATCACGGTACCCCTCGGCAACCGTTGGGCTGTGGACCTTTCTTGGAGCTATGCCTGGTGGTCAAACAACATGCGTCACCGCTATTGGCGCACTTACGGCGGTCATGCCGAAATTCGCATATATCCCGGCAACCGCGACAACAAGAATCGCCTTGAAGGGCATCATCTGGGAGTCTACGGACAGATGGTGACCTACGACTTCGAGTTCGGCGGAAAAGGGCGAATGGGTCCAAAATGGAGTGCGGGAGGAGGCATCGCCTACGGCTATACACTTCCAATCGGTCAACGCCTGTCCCTTGATTTCACAATAGGTATAGGCTACCTCGGAGGGAAGCAATACCGTTATTACCCTACGGGAGGAAGATATGTATGGGAATCCACCCGTAATATCAACTACATCGGCCCAACCCGCTGCGAAATATCCCTCCTATGGCTCATAGGAAAGGGAAATGTCAATCCGTCAAAAATCAGACAGGAATGAGATGGTGTCACCACATATCGCCTTGTATCATGACTCTTTCAATGATAATCACGTTGTTGCTTATCTCCTCAGGATGTGAGCACAAAGCGTTATGGATGCCCGAGTCACCTGTTGAAGCAACCGAGGTCGAATATGACTGGTCGGAATATGCCGGTGACACCCCTCCCGGCATGACCCTCTATCTTTACCCTCTGTCGACCGATGAAAACCCCTGGTTATTCAATCTTGACCACAGGGGCGGTATAATAAATGTGCCGGAAAACACCTATCGTCTTATATCATACAATAACAATACCGACGGTATTCTTTTCCGTAACACCAATGACTACACCCGTCTTGAGGTCTACACCCGTAACGGCAATCTTCTTGACGGTCTCGATTCTCCTTACAGCGGGTCACTCCCCTCGCGCGCCATCGAGGAACCGGTAGTCATCACACCCGATATGATGTGGACAACAGCCGTGACGGAAAAAGTCGGCGGAAAGCGCATTATACTTACCCCGCGCAGGCTTACCCCGCGCTATAGTTTTACCGTGACCGATGTCAGCAATATCGGAGGTGTCTCGAAAATATGTGCCGCAATAAGCGGACTTGTCGGCGGCGTCTACCTCGACAATAATTCTCCTTCGGTATATCCTGTTACACTGCCATCCCCGGCGAGAGCCGATGCAGCCGGCATTATCACCGGATCAATCATAACTTTCGGGATTCCCAACCTGCCGTCGGCAGAAAATGTACTTTCGCTCTATATCTGGCTGAAAGACGGGAGCAAACACAGTTTCAATTTCGACGTAACCGGGCAGATAAGAGAAGCTCCCGACCCGATGGAAGTGGACATTACACTCTCCGGGCTGGAATTGCCGGAGGTGGAGACTTCTCCCGATGACCCGACAGGAGGGATAGGTGTAGATGTCGATTCATGGCATACTGTCGACATCGAACTTAAGCCTATTGAATAATGTTAGTTAATTGACATTGATAATGAAATATAACTATATAAACACTCTATTATTATGAACGCAAAGTCTATTCTGGCACTATTACCTATTGCAGCGGCAATTACCGGGTGTTCAAGCGATTCTGACTCAACCGCACCCGCCGACATGCAATCCATACAATTTTCGGTGACCGTGCCCAATGCACCTCGTACAGTGACTACCACTGCAAGCATAAACACATTTACAACGTGGGCATTTACAGGCGGCAAGCCATACATGTCAAATGTTCAGGTCGTGAAAAACGCGCTGAATCAGTGGACCTATTCGCCGACAGCCTACTGGCCTGCCGATTCACTCCTCAACTTCTATTCCTATAGCCCGGCAATAGAGACCTCTAAGCCTGTCACAGCTGACAGCCCGGATATTCCTGATTTTACCTCTCCCGGCGACATTGACCTGCTATATGGTGTCAACATGAATGTCAGCGGCAAGACCGATAAGCAGGTGCAGATAAACTTCCGTCACGCGCTGTCACAGATACGGTTCTATATCCGTAAGCAGCCCGCTTCAGTATCAGGCAGGGAGATTGCAGTTAAAGTCAGCGACATAAGGGTGATGAATGTAGCGACTACAGGCTCATTCAACTTCCCGCGTGAGACAACGTCAGGCACCCCGACTCCGGGAACAATGGGTGAATGGGTGACCACAACCGATAACAACGATATCGCAATATTCACAAATTCCGAGGCTGATCTCGGCGATGAATTTGCAGAATATCAGAATAGCGGCAATATATTTGCAATACCTCAGGAACTCGCAGTGACCGAGGCAACAGCCGTCACATATTCCGGCTCCTATATACGCGTATTGTGTAAGATTACCGACCCCACAACAGGCGTGACTATCTGGCCGTCGTCAAGCGACCCAAACTATATCTCTCCTGAAAATGGCGGTTATATAGTATTCCCGCTTGCAACCGAAGCCGGCACGGCATGGGAACTCGGTAACGCATACCGCTATAACCTAACGGTAGGAGTCCCCTCATCCACAAGCCGCATCGAATTTGACGTGACAGTTGATGATTATCCCAACTTCGACGAAATCGATGTAGAAAACTGATTTATACGATAAATTATGAGAAGCGCGGGATTTCTCATATTTCCGTTACTTGCCGTCAGCTTCGGGTGTTCATCACCGGAGGCTGACGGTCCCATGCAAAAAATCAGCTTCGAAGGCATCTCAGCGCAACGCCTTTCCCCGACCACGACCGAAAGCATCGAAGAGTTCAGCGTAACCGCCTACTATCCCGAGAACTATGGCTTCACCACTCTTCTTGACGGTGTTACGGTAAAACGTACGGGACCAAACAAATGGAGCTATTCCCCTGCCGTCGACTGGCCTGACGCCCCGGTAAACTTCATCGCCGTAAGTCCGGCTCACAACAAAATAAACGTGAACTTCTGGTGGCTGAATGTGATACAGGACTATGTATGTGACGGGTCGGAAGACTTACTGATAGCAACAAACTACGGGGCATACCAAGGTGAGGGCAACATACGCCTAAACTTCCGCCACACACTCGCGCAGGTACATGTAAATGTGTTCACGCGCAACGATGATTCAAGGATAATGGTACATAAAATATACCTGAAAGATATCCCGGCACAAGGCAATTACTATCTACCGTCGGAGACCACATCGCCGCTTGAACCTGACGGCACATCGCCCGTGACCGGGACATGGAACACGTTCAACAAATCGGCAGTCACATATACCCTTTTTAAACCGGGAAATGACACCATCGTCACAGGGGAAACAATTCATATCAACAGCGAGCGGTGTTTCTTCCTGCCGGGAGAACTTGACCCGCTGGAATATTCGGGATATTATCACGGATCGCGCATAGAAGTGCTGTATCAGGTCTATGACCGCGAGACAGGGGAACTGCTCTGGCCGACCACGCAGACACCGAGCCACGATGTCGACTATGAAGAGCCGCAATATGCCGTGGCGCGCTATTCACTTGTCGACGGACTCGCCGACAAGTCATGGCATCAAGGGTGGAGCTACAATTACACGGCGGAAATCATTCCGGGCAACTCACTTATAATCAATCATAAGACCCTGATGAAGGTGAAGGCAACGGAATACTGAATCAGCCGACAAGCGATTTACCTTTCAGTATCGCAGCCTGATTCAGCGGGATAAGATGATGATGACGCTCCGGAAGAGTTTTCTTCAGGCCGCGTATCACGGCATCCATCGGCACCATGTCACGCAAGCCGAGCAATGCTCCGAGCACTACCATATTGTAGGTTTTTACATTACCCATCTCAAGAGAGGCATCCATTGCCTTGACCTCATGCACCTCTATGTCCTTACGGTGAGGCGCGCGGTGTATGCCATAGGAATCATATATAAGCATGCCTCCGGGCTTTATCTTATCCTCAAACTTGTCAAGACTCTGCTGGTTGAGCACTACGGCGATATCATAGCAATCGAGCACCGGAGAGCTTATGGATGAATCGCTCAGGATTACAGTCACATTGGCGGTTCCGCCACGCTGTTCGGGTCCGTAGGCTGGCATCCATGTAACCTCAAGGTCGTTCATGAGGGCGGCGTATGCAAGTATCTTGCCCATCGAGAGCACGCCTTGACCGCCAAAACCGGCTATAATGATTTCTTCTTTCATTTCTTAACTGTGTTTTTAAGGTCACCCAGAGGATAGTGGGCAAACATGTTTTCTTCCATCCACTTGTTTGAATCGGCAGGCGACATCTTCCAGCCTGAATTACATGTGCTGACGATTTCGACCACAGAGGTTCCACGCCCTTCCATCGAATTGATAAACGCCTGCTTAAGCGCAGCCTTCGCCTTGCGCACATTGGCGGGAGTGTGCACCGACTGGCGCGTCACGTAACATGTACCGTCAAGCATGGCGAATATCGGGCTTATTTTCAACGGATAACCGTTCAGGTCGACACGACGGCCGTAGGGAGTGGTTGAAGTCTTCATCCCCTCAAGGGTGGTGGGCGCCATCTGACCGCCGGTCATACCGTAGATACCGTTGTTGATAAATATTATGACGATGTTTTCGCCACGGTTGGCTGCATGTATTGACTCGCATGTGCCTATGGCGGCAAGGTCGCCGTCGCCCTGATAGGTAAATACCATCTTGTCGGGCTGCAGACGCTTTACAGCTGTCGCGATAGCAGGCGCCCTTCCGTGAGCAGCCTCTATCCAGTCGATATCTATATAATTGTAGGCAAACACCGCACATCCTACCGGGGCTATGCCTATCGTCTTGTCTTCAAGTCCAAGCTCCTTGACCACTTCAGCCACAAGCTTGTGGACTACTCCGTGACTGCATCCCGGGCAATAGTGCATTGTGTTGTCGGTCATCAGCCGCGGGCGTGAATATACCTTATTCTCAGGTTTGATAATATCTTTAATATCCATTGTCATCAATTAAAGCGGTGATACAATCAGGAATTAGCCTCGGGAAAATGATTGAAAAAGGCGTCGAGCACCTCCTGCGGGTTAGGCACTATGCCGCCGAGACGTCCGAAATGATACACTGGGATATTGTCGTGACACGCAAGACGGACATCCTCTATCATCTGACCGGCATTTATCTCGACCACGAGAATACCCTTCATCCTGGCGGCAAGACGCTCTATCTCTTCTGTCGGGAACGGCCACAGGGTAATCGGGCGCAAAAGTCCTACCTTTACGCCATTGGCGCGGGCAACCTCAACCGCTTTCTGGCATATACGGGCGATAGATCCGAAAGCCACGATGAGATATTCGGCATCATCTATGTCGTAAGTCTGGAAACGCACCTCATTTTCCTCTATCACGCGGTATTTTGCCTGCAGACGGTTGTTAATCACCTCCATGGCGGCAGGCTCAAGTTCAAGGGTGGTCATCACGTTGCGCTCGCGTGTTGAAGACTTTCCGGTCACAGCCCAGGGACACTGGCTGGCGATCTCCTCGGCGGTGCGTCGTTTGCGCGGCTCCGGCAACACGACTTTTTCCATCATCTGACCCACGATACCGTCGGCAAGTATAATTGCCGGGGTGCGGTACTTGAACGCAAGGTCAAAACCGAGACCTACAAAATCAGCCATCTCCTGCACCGATGATGGCGCAAGCGTTATGAGTTTATAGTCGCCGTGACCTCCTCCTTTGGTAGCCTGGAAATAATCAGCCTGTGATGGCTGGATTGTACCGAGTCCGGGACCTCCGCGCATCACATTTATAATCAATGCCGGGAGTTCGCCCGCGGCGATGTAACTTATTCCCTCCTGCTTCAGGCTTACGCCGGGTGACGATGAAGAGGTGAACACTGCCTTGCCACACGCCGCCCCTCCGTAAACCATGTTTATGGCGGCAACCTCGCTTTCAGCCTGAAGCACCACCATGCCTGTAGTCTCCCACGGCATCAGCTCCTCAAGAGTCTCGAGAATCTCACTCTGCGGAGTAATCGGATAGCCGAAGTAACCGTCGGCGCCATATCTTATCGCGGCATGGGCTATCGCCTCATTGCCTTTCATTAATTTTACGTCTTCTTTCATAATAGCAGAATGTAATTAAATAAGTGTGAATTACTTTTCCACCACCCGATAGACCTCTATACATCCATCGGGACACACGACAGCGCAACTTGCACAGCCTATGCATGCTTCGGGTTTATCTGGATATGCGAAATGATAGCCCCGGTCATTGACCTCCTTGGGCTGAAGGGCAAGCACACCGGTGGGACAAGCGACCACACATAGGTCACATCCCTTGCACCGTTCTTCGTTTATTACTACTGCGCCTTGTACTTTTGCCATGTTGAGAATGTATTAGTTATTGTAAAACTCATGGCAAATATAATAAAAGATTTGCTTCAACAACACAATTTAACAAAACCTTAACCTATGGCACATTCCACTCAAAAATGTGCTATAAAACATATATCTCTGAGAAATAAAAATGAGAGTCGCGCCTCAGCTATCAATCAGCAAGCAACGCGACTCCCATTTTCATATAATTATCACACAGCCCGTCAATAAACGATTAATTTAGCATTAAGACGGTTATTATCGGCACTTACAATATATACTCCCTTTGGCAAGCGTCCGACATAGATCCGGTCAGTCATGGACCTGTCGGCGGCAATACACCTGCCTTGTGCATCGTAAAGAACCATTCCCGCGACTTTCATGCCGAGATTCACGCTATCCCCGTCATAGCTTACTGTAATCGTCTGAAGGGTTGCCGCGTCGATGCCGACAGTCGGCGATTTCACGTCAACGCGATACACACCAAGAGCACCGTTACCAAGATAAAGCACGAATATGCCGCCCGTACGCGCCCCTTCATCGGGAATAAATTTCGCGTCGACACCCTGAATCAGGTTGGTGGAGAAACCCGTGGCATCACCCGGCTGCCAGAGAATCTTATGGTCGGCAAAATCGCCGGTCAACGACGGCACATACGCTATTCTCGCCGCTGATGCCTCACCGTTGCCCTGCGCCGGCACACCATATATCAGCAGCTGCTTACCGTCAATCACGGGCATGGCGAGACCGCCCATGCGCGGGTCACGCATCTGCGGGTAAACTCCTTCCGGACCGTAAGATTGCAGTAATTCACATGCCGCGCCCGGATTAAACTTATAAAGTGTGGGTGACAACGCGTCATGATTTCCTATCGCATACCCGTGAAGATAGAAGCAATCGTCACCTACAGGATACACCATCATATTTAAATTCTCATACGCCAAATCCTCCGTGATAAAGCCGAGGTTCATGATATCCGACAGTTCTTCGACGCCAACACCGCCTGACACTTTCCAGCGCACAACCTGCCATTCGGGGTCATGTGTCCCGAAACCGAAAGAATCATTCTCCGTGGCGCCCCATAATTCAAACTCTCCGCTCTTGATACTCCCGTTGACCGAAATATAACCGGGCACGACACCTTTCTTCCGTGTCACCGACACAACCTCGTCGGCGATTATCGAGTGAGCGTCTGCGGTCACATCGTCAAGATTCAGCGAATAAACCACTACGCGGGTGCGGTCTTCACGAAACGAGAAAGTAGTAAAGTATGGTGTACCGTCATCATCGGTGCGCACCCATGGCATAACCTCCTCAAGCGCATAGTCGCCCCCGTCGGGAGCATAAACCCAGAGCATCGGCAATTCCTCTCCGGTAGCGAGATCATAGCGGAGAAGCCACAAGCGCGAGCGGTCAGAATCCCAGCCGGCTGTACGGAAGCTGCCTCTACACAGATAAATTATACCATCTTTCACGAAAAATCCGTGGTTAAAGGTGAAAGCAGTTTTGTACATGATGGCACCCGGCTTATCTTGACACACAAATGTATGGTTTCCAAGTAGATGAGACCGCAGCCATATCGACGAAAGATTGAGTTTTGTCCCGTCGTCAAATGCAATTTCCTCAAATTCCGTTTCATCCTGATGCACTACATACTCTTTTGGTTTTCCCGTGAAATGTATAGGATTTGCCTCTCCGCTCGTAGGATATATCCATGAAAATTTCGTCTCCGAATCACTCACCCTTATGCGCCAGTAATAGTCGCCCTCATCGGCGGCAGTCTCCGACACCGTTTTGCTGCGCTTTTCCCCCTGGTTCTTATCCGCCGGCACTATCTCAACATTTCTTATCCTGCTGAAATCCTCATACACCGACAATTCCAGATAAGTCGTCTTATTCTTGATCGAACTCTCGAGCGACAGCGAAAAGGTGTATTTACCATTGGCATAGCTCACTTTTGCCAAATTTAATGACGAAACGTCAATCCACGCACACATCACAATCAGTGCTACCACTAAATACTTTTTCATGTGTAAAATTTTGTATTGGTTATTATTAAAGGAATTCTGGCTACTACCGTATATGATTACGTTTGCGCTCAAATGTAATCAAAACATTAACATCCTGCAAATAATAAAGCAAATATTTTCAAAAAATTTAATTAAAAATTAATATTTAGTGATTTAAGCATAAATATTTGCACATCACAGAAAAAACTCTTACCTTTGTCACCGCAAAAATGCCCAGATGGCGGAATCGGTAGACGCGCTGGTCTCAAACACCAGTGGAGCAATCCATCCCGGTTCGATCCCGGGTCTGGGTACAGAAGTGGGAATTCTTAAAACAGAACTCCCACTTTTTTTATCAAATAAACATAATATTCATTCGAATATGCCGGAAAACCCTTTATTGTAAGAAACAAATCAATATCGAAGCCATGAACGAGTTACAGATTATTCAGAATAAGATCTACGAGATAAGAGGTCAAAAGGTGATGCTCGACCGTGATCTTGCAGAAATGTACGGAGTGGAAACAAGGGCGTTGAATCAGGCAGTAAAACGCAATGCCGAGCGATTCCCCGAGGATTTCATGTTCCAGCTCACAATACATGAATGGAACGACTTGAAATCACAAATTGTGACATCAAGTTGGGGAGGTGTCCGTAAACTACCGAATGTATTTACTGAATTAGGAGTTGCAATGCTTTCGAGCGTATTAGCCTCAAAAACCGCAATACAAATAAATATGGGTATTATGCGCGCATTTGTCACTATCAGGCAAATGATAACCGACAATTCGCCACTCAGTCGCTTGTCTACTCTTGAAAAGAATTTCAACGAACTCAAACAAGATTTAGAGGAGATATTCGCCGACTACAACGACATCAACGAAGATACCAGGGCGCAAATAGAAGCAATCAACACCACCCTTGCAGAACTGCAAGCGAAACCGGCTGATAAGCCCCGCCGGGCGGTCGGTTTTATCAAGTCAACAGAATAAGTCATGGAGTTTTGGAGGAAAACGATGACAAACGGCTGCGAAAACCGGCGTTATAATACATTGATTTTCAGCTAATAGATTTTAACAAACGAGATTTTCTCCCCTTGGCGATTCGTCCTCTTCGGAGTATTTTTGTACCGCTATTGTACCACGCGAGATGGATCACACGGCACGACTTCCTTTCAGCAGTGTGCAACAGCTTTCAAGAACGTGCAACAAATTTCTTCGATAATGAACCGTCAAATTGAACACAATTTAACATATCCGACCACCTATGACCGGGGTATGACCGACAAGCCTTTCCTCACCATCGTGGAAGTGGCGGGGCGACCTTATACAATGGCTGAGATTTGCCAGAAGTTCAATTATACCTAACGGGCTATTTTACAATCTCCGTATGCGCTACTCGATACCCGGTGTCAAAGCCGATGCCACAAAGTGCTTCCCGAAAGTGACGGTCAGAGAACGACCCATCAAGAACGGTCAGGTATCACTTTACCTTGACAAGCTCTTTGTTATTTTGACCTTCATGCTTTCGTATATTCGAAGCCATATTTTATATGGTTGTCGTGGGACGATTGCATTCCCTCCATTGACCGGGCGAAATATTCTCGAGCCGGCGGAAGAACCGGCACATTTCAGTAGGTCCATTAAAGCCCATGCGAAATGATATTTCACTGATAGTTTTATCAGATGTGTTCAGTTCTGCTTTTATATGAGATATAACGGTATTGTCGATTACGGATTTGGCTGTACTCCCTGTCTGGGTACGACAAACTGAATTGAGATGTTTGGAAGTAACACCCAAAATGGAGGCATATCCTTCCACGCTTTTGATTTCTTTGTATTTTGCAGCGAGAAGAAAAATAAAACGCTGAAATATCCTTTGTCCTGACAAAGATATATTATCGCTTTCTGTGTCGTGACCGATGATTTTTTCGCAAACTCCCATCAGCAGGAAACGCATCAGGCAGATGGCCCTTTCAATCATCAACGGACCCTTTGTATTTGTAAGCTCTCCGAGAATGGTGAGAATGGAATATGTACTCTCGACTTCTGCGTGTGTGCGGATATAGAAAGGATTATTCAGATAGAAACTGAACAATCCGTCAAGGTCACGGGATGCCAGTTGGAAGAACTCAAAGGTGTATATCATCTTGCGTCCCTGGAAATTATCGCTGACAGCAACCACACTCATTTCAGCCCCCGGTATTATAGCAATGCTTGAATTGGCAACAAGATAATATATTGTGTCATTGAGGGTTACAGTAGCGTTTCCTTCGTAACAGAAAAGCCTGCCTCCGTTGAGATGATTGGAATCTAAACGAAGGCTGTCGGAATCGACAGCCGACACTAAGACCGGCGAATCATATCCGATTAGATTTTTCATAGGTGCAAAATTAGTGAATATTTTTGATTTATACCGTCATATGGTTCGTAATTGCACATACTTTGCTCCATTTTGAATATATCCAAATGCCGAGACTTCACTAATTTTGCACCATGAAAAGGAATAATCTAATTTCAAGGACAATACTGTTTGTAATATCGTTGTTTATAATAGCCTTAGGAGTGGCTCTTATCACACGAGCCAATCTCGGCACGTCTCCGGCTGCCTGTCCACCATACGTTCTGAGTCTCGCACCCGGTGCGCCGATGACTATGGGAACATACATGTGCTGTATGCAGGCGATGTTTGTTCTTGCACAGATAGCTATTTTACGGCGACAGTTTGAACCGTTTCAACTCTTCCAGTTCGCCGCAAGTTTTTTGTTCGGTCTTTATACAGACCTTGCCATGATTCTGACGGCATGGGTTCCGGTCGGGACCTATGCTTTGAGCTGGCTGTGGCTGATTACCGGGTGTACCGTGATGGGTGCGGGTATTGTTTTGGAAATACAGGCTTCGCTGCTATTATTGCCGGGTGAAGGTATCGTGGCAGCGATCAGTAAGGTAGGTCATTGGCAATTTCACACTATCAAGATAATCAATGATGTTGTAATGACACTTACAGGTGTAATCATAGCTTGGGTTACAATCGGAGGCATCGAAGGAGTCCGTGAAGGCACGGTTGTATCTGCTTTTCTTGTTGGATTTATGGTAAGACTCTTAAAACGTCCTCTAAAGCCAGTCGAGGTATGGGTGAACCGAATAAAAGTCGTTTAAAATCAATTTCGCGTGAACGAGAAGCAGGTTGGTAACGATTTGCTTTCGCAATAATTCAAAATACAGGAAGGTTTAGTCTTACTCAATCCCGATGACGCATTTCTCAAATCGGTCGAGGGCCGACAAGGTTGATTCTGACACACACTGTGTACGGCACGAGGTTGCGCGTCATCTATTGCGACAAAAGATGGTTGATTAATGGCGAATTTTATGTATCTTTACGGGACATGACCAACCAACACATTATTGCAATCTAAGATGTACAGACGACTTTCATTATTGCTGCTGGCAGCGACCATGGCGGGTGGAATCTCCGCCGCTGTCAATGACTGGGAAAATCCACAAGTGTTTGCTGAGGGGAGGCTCACCCCGAGAGCAACGGCATTCCCCTACCCTTCGGGCGCTGAGGCTATAAAAGGCGATCACGCGTCATCACCGTGGTTTATGAGCCTCAACGGCAAATGGGCATTCAAGTTTTCTCCGAAACCTGCCGACCGCCCGGCTGACTTTTACAAATCGGGCTACGACACATCATCATGGGACTCAATTCCCGTACCGTCAAACTGGGAATTGCAGGGATATGGCACCCCCATATATACTAATGTAGTCTATCCCTATCCCAACAATATCCCCAATATCCCGCATGACGATAACCCCGTGGGAAGCTATACGCGCACCTTCTCCATCCCCTCATCATGGGACGGCAGACAAGTGTATCTCCATTTCGACGGCTCGACAGCGGGTATGTATGTCTGGGTCAACGGTCATAAGGCGGGATATGTGCAAAGCACCAAGAATCCATCCGAATTTGACATCACCCGATATCTCAAGCCGGGCGAAAACCGCATATCATGCGAAGTGTACCGCTGGACCGACGGCTCCTATCTTGAAGACCAGGATTTCTGGCGTCTTTCAGGCATAGACCGCGACGTATATCTATACTCGACCGGTCAGCAGCGCATACTCGATTTCTTCGCCGATGCGGGGCTTGATCGCAATTACCGCAACGGGGAGCTTAACCTTGAAGTGAAGTTACAGAATCTCTCCGGAGTGACAGCACCAACGCGCCTCGACGCGTCGCTCTACGATGCAACGGGGAAGCGTGTGTTCAATACCTCGAAAGCGATTTCCCTCGGTAAGGAGTCGACCGACAGCGTCAATTTCGCGGCAACAATAAGGAATATCAACAAATGGAGCGGCGAGACTCCCTACCTTTATACCCTTGTACTCACGCTTTCGGGCAGCGACGGCAAGGTAATCGAGGCAACCTCTGCGCGGATAGGTTTCCGCAAAGTAGAGATAACCGACAGCCGCCTCACCATCAACGGCAAGCCGATAGAAATCCACGGCGTAAACCTTCATGAACACAACCACCTGACCGGGCACGCAGTTGACCGCGAGACGATGATGAAGGATATCATGACCATGAAGCGCCACAATATCAACGCCGTGCGCACAAGCCACTATCCTCAATCACCGTTATGGTATGACCTTTGCGATGAATACGGAATATATATCGTCGACGAGGCAAACGTGGAAGCTCACGGCATGGACTGGCATCTCAAGGAGGGACACCCCTCACATGACCCCGTATGGAAAGACGCGATACTCGACCGCGAGCATCTCCTTGTCGAACGCGACAAGAATCATCCCAGCGTGATCACATGGTCGCTCGGCAACGAGTGTGAAAACGGCGACAACTTCATCGCCGCCTACGACTGGATCAAGTCACGTGACAACAGCCGCCCCGTACAGTTTGAACGTGCAGGCGAGGGAAGCAACACCGACATCGTTTGTCCCATGTATCCCGCGATGGAGTACATGAGAGATTACGCATCACGTGAAAATCCGGGGCGTCCCTATATCATGTGTGAATACGCTCACGCAATGGGCAACTCCACCGGCAATTTCCAGGAATATTTCGACATTATCCGTAACTCCCCGCAGATGCAGGGCGGTTTCATCTGGGACTGGGTTGACCAGGGACTGCTCACGAAAAACGAGAACGGCAAATCTTACTGGGCATACGGCGGCGACTTCGGAGCATCCGGATATCCGAATGACGAAAACTTCTGCATAAACGGGCTTGTGCTCCCCGACCGCACACCCCATCCCGGGCTTATGGAAGTCAAAAAGGTATATCAGGACATCCGTTTTGCACCGCTCAATGTAGCTTCGGGCGAATTTGAGGTACAGAACCATTTCATGTACCGCAACCTCAAGGACTACACGTTCCGCTGGGAACTGCTCAAAAACGGCAATCCTGTTGCTTCAGGCGATATCGACATTGCGCTTCCCGCCGGAAAGAGCAAGGGCGTAAAGATAAAAGGATTCCCGGCAATTGACATCAACGACGGCAACGAATACCATCTCTCCGTGTATGCTTTCACACGCGCGGGCGACGACATCATCCCAGCCGGTCATGAAGTGGCGCGCGAGCAGTTTGCTATAGCCGTCCATGACTCGTTTGACCTACCGGATGCCACAGGCTCACAGTCCAAAATGACAACCGAACATGGCAACTGGATATTCAAATGTGATAACGGCATAAAAATAGAGTTCGACAGCCGTAACGGCGAATTGCGCGGCTACTCGGTTAACGGACACAACCTTATTGCCGGTGTGCCGACGCCTTCGTTCTGGCGCGCGCCGACCGACAACGACCGCGGCAGCGGAGACCACATACGGCTCAACGCGTGGCGCTGTGCCGCCGAAAACAAGAAAGTGACCGAAGTCACCCACACCTCCAACGCACCTTTCCAAACTGTGACCGCACGTTACAGGCTTGCCGATGTCGATGCCGACTATACTCTTATATACACAATATTTCCTGACGGCACTCTCGGTATCACCTCCCGCCTGCATTGCAGCGAAGACACCCCCGAGTTGATGCGTTTCGGGATGCAGATTCCCATGCCGCGCCATTTTGACAATCTTACATGGTACGGCAGAGGTCCATGGGAGAATTATTCCGACCGCAATACATCTTCTTTTATGGGCATCTGGAGCGGCAATGTCAACGATATGTTCTTCCCGTACATATTCCCGCAAGAGACAGGCAATCACACCGACGTACGCTGTGCTACCCTTACCGACAAGTCGGGTGCGGGCATCATGGTGACCGGTATGCAGCCACTGAATGTGAGCGCACTCGACGTCACGGCCGCCGACCTCGACCCTGGAGTGCGTAAACAACAGATGCACACAAGCGACGTACGCCATTCGCGCAGTAATGTATGGCTCAATGTCGACCTCGCGCAGCGCGGTCTTGCGGGCGACAACAGCTGGGGCGCGCAACCTCACGCCCCATATCGGCTTAACGCAGGCGACTACACCTATTCTTTCCTCGTCTCCCCGGTAAAATAATATCTTAAAGTCTCCATATACGCAAGATGATGTGTCAAAATGCATAACTTGACACATCATCTTGTTTTTATTTGCTCGATAAAAGCCTTGAGTTCTAAAAATATGTTAAATTAAATAATGCCGCGAACCTTTCATCATATTTCTTGTTTCAAAGGAAAGTGAATGAAAATTTAACATTTAAGGAAATTTTAGGTATTATTTAATTCATCTACATTATGATAAAAGGGCTTTTTCTGGCAAGCATTGCAGTCGTGATGATGACAGCCTGTTCAGTTGACGAAGGATATGACACTCCCGTCGCACCCAATGAAATCACCTTTAGCGTGACTCCCGTAAATGCGTCTCGGCAGATTTCGGCTGCCGCAGACAATGATGTCAAGAATTTCATTATCTCGGCACGCAATAATGGCACACCATTTATTGACGAAGAGCTTGTCGCCTTTTCAGGAGGCAGATGGATCAATACCGGAAAGCCCCATCTCTGGCCTTCGGAAGGCGACGTGGATTTCTTTGCCTACCGATACGATAAAACAGCAAATCGCGAATGCACCCCGCTGCTTGATGTAGAAATGACCCGTGCAAAGTTATGTATGTTTAATGTCGCCAACGAAGCATCACGACAGACGACACTGCAATATGCCACAAGTCTTCACCGTACGGCAAATGACGGGAATGTGCCGATGCAGTTCCGCCAGGCGCTTTCAGAAATAGTGTTCACCGCTCAAAACTCCAGCCGTAAGCTCCACGTGGAAATCAGCGAAATAATAGTGAATCATGTCTACATGCAGGGTGATTTCATCTTCCCGTCAGGACGGCAGCAGGCAAAATGGGACGTAAGTTCGGGAGCACCTCAGTCATCCAAAGCTTCCTTCCCGACAAAAACTGTAAATAGCCACATGGAAAGCCTCGGCGATGAGACAGTCATGCACCTCATCCCCCAGGCACAAGACAATGCCACAGCCGAAACCGGCTACAGCGACGGCGTAAGCATCACATTCCGCTGTGCAGTATGGAAATTATCCGATGGGTCTGACACACCCAAGGATAGCGACACAATGCTTATCGGCGAGAGAAATGCCGACGGCAGCGTGACTTTCGGCGAACTCCGTATCCCCGTAAGCATCAACTGGCAACCCGGCTGCCGCTACACTTACTCACTCAACTTCGGCGCAGGCGGCAGCAGCGGCATCCCCGTGACCGGCGGCATAATGCTCCCGATTGCATTTTCCGCCTACAGCGAAGCTATCTGACAAGTCTTCCTCAATCTTTAAGGCAAGTGACAGGCACAACATAGACCCCGTCTTTACGACGATACGCATATTTTCCAACAGCAGTCAACACCATCATAAACGATGGTTCCGACATATTGTCGGTATTAATCTTGTCGCGCAGTTTCAATAGATTCGCCGCCCCTTCGTCAATGTGCCTGTCGCCTCCAAGCTTGATTTCGACAAGTCCGTACTTTCCGTTGCGCAGATGAATCACCGCGTCACATTCCAGTCCCTTGGAATCGCGGTAATGGTACACTCTGCCGTTTAACCTTTCCGCATATACTCGCAAATCGCGCACACAAAGCCCCTCAAAGAAAAATCCAAAAGTCTTTAAATCGGAAAGTAAGTCATCAGGACCAATTCCAAGTGCTGCCGCACCTATTGACGGATCAACGAAATAGCGCGTGTCACTTGTTCGGATAGCTGCTTTGCTCCGTAAATTTGGATTCCATGCAGGCATGTCTTCAATCACGAAAATCAACTTGAGAGCATTAATATATGCCTGGACCGTACGGCTGTCAGGCATCGTGTTTTCTGAGGATGCCATGTCGGCAGCAATCGCTGTCAACGGCGCAGGTGTACCTGCAAGCCGCGCATACGACCTCATCAGCAGAGCGGCTTTCGTCGGATTTTTAAGTGACGAGTCGGTACGGTTTATATCTGAATTTATCACCGCCTCAAAATAGTCGGTAGCCCGTTCGAGCGATGCGCGTGGAGATTGGGATATCGCCCTGGGCCAACCACCGCGACAAGTCATAAAGGCTATTTGCTCAAGTCCAACATCATTTGTAGCGGTAAGTTCACTGGCTCCGGCAAACAATGATTTCAAGCTTATAGCGCCCGAAGATTCACCCGACTCCCATAAGCTCATGGTGCGCATTTTCATCCTCCCGATACGACCGGTGCCGGTATGCGTAATCTTATTATTGTCATCGCCCATCGGCGGCACTGCCGAGCCGGTCAAGATAAACAAACCTTCCTCTCCCCGATGGTCAACAATGAACCGCACTGCGTCCCATATCTGTGGGGCAAGCTGCCATTCATCAATGAGCCTGGGATTATCACCATTAAGCAACAGCGACGGATTTATATCGGCAACCTCCAGATTGGCAATTCGTGTCGCCGGATCATCCATGTATATGACACTTTTTGCGTGATGTTCCGCAGTAGTGGTTTTTCCACACCATTTTGGGCCTTCAATGAGAACGGCACCTATGCCTTCCAATTTCTCACCAAGAGTAGTGTCAGCTATCCTGGGGCGATATAACTGCTTTGCCATAAGGAATTGTGTTGATTATGAATGGCAAATATAGTGATTATTTTATTAAACGCATGAAATATCCTTATTTTATTGCATGAATTATTCCATAATTATTGTATCATTAGTCCTGTCTTCATTGTATGATTTGTTCCATTTTCATTGTATGATTTATTCCACTATTATTGTATGATTTGTTCCACTTTCATTGCGTATTTTGTCCCCACGAATTAATTTCAGTTCATTCCATTATTTACAACTCAAATACTTTTTATAACTTTGGAAGAAAGCAATGTTCTTCAACTATAATATGTCACGAGGGAAACATACGTATAATCAAAATTGTGAGACAAAAATCCGCTATTTGGAACAGCTACTTCGCGAACACTCTTTCACAAGAAAAGCTGTCGCCATTGCCGCGATATCGGCAGGAATGATTCTAATGTCCGGCTGTAATCACACTTCCTCTTCTTCTGAAAACAACATTAGTGATGAACTTCTTGAGGTAGTAATCGACACAGTTGAATCAGTTAAGGAAGCGGAAATTAAATGCGATGAAATATCCGCAAGAGAAATTCCACCACCGGAAGAAGCAACCGAAAAATATGCCGTATCAAAAGATTCGATATATACTGCACCAAACCATCTCCCGGAATTCCCTGGCGGAGAAGCAGAACTTCAAAAATTTATCAGACGAAATTTAAGATGGCCCGAAGATTTGAGCGAAATATGCCTCCAAGGCAGAGTTCAGGTTAAATTTTATGTCGATACATTGGGAAAAATCCACGAGCCACAGATTGTCAAAACCCTATATCCGTCATGCGATGAAGAAGCATTGAGAATCGCCAGTCTGCTACCCGACTTCATTCCTGCTGAGCATCAAGGCAAGAAAGTAAAGGCATGGTATATTGTCAAGGTAACATTCAGAATAGAAGGTACATAACCGGCAAATACTGACTCTATTTCGAAGTGAGTATCGCTAACTCCAAGATTACAGGATGATACAATTTATTTTCCTTGCAAAGAAAAGAAATTGTACATTTATGGGAATCAAACATTTACGATGCAAATCCATTAATATCCAATCACACGGCTAAAAGTCTTGACATCACATCACCGTTATCAGCGAATTAAATGACGCGCATGGTCACTCGCTGAAAGGGACAATGTAGGGCTGATACCATTTTTATTGTACTATTTGTTCCATTTTCATTGTATGATTTGTTCCATTTCCATTGTATGATTTGTTCCATTTCCATTGCGCATTTTGTCCCTAAAAATTAATTTCAGTTCATTCCATTATTTACAACCCAAATACCTTTTGTAACTTTGGCAGCATCAGCCATGAATTCCTTAGTCACACTCAAAACGCCAATACCACATAGCGGGTTGTACAAATGGCTCTATTTTGATACTGCGTTTCCTCTTTCTTTACAAAGAAAAACTTTTGCCTAATTCTTTTCTTTACAAAGAAAAACTTTTGCCTAATTCTTTTCTTTACAAAGAAAAGAATTAGTATCTTTGTGAAAATCGAATAGTTATGATGCGAATTTATGAAATATCAAATCGTCTGACAAAAAGCCTTGATGCTCCGCTCCATCGTTATCTGTATGAAAAGATAGCATGGGACGACAGACTCATCATGATAAAAGGAGCCAGAGGTGTAGGCAAAACCACCCTCATGAAGCAGCGTTGCAAGGAGAATGGTCCCGAAGGATTGTATGCCTCCCTTGATCAGCTGTATTTCAACGAGCATACAATAACTGAATTAGCGGATTATCATTACAAACATGGTGGCACCCACCTCTACCTGGATGAAGTCCATTTATATCCTCGGTATAATTGGGAACAGGAGCTGAAAAACATCTACGATAGTTATCCAGGATTCCATATCGTGTTCACAGGCTCGTCATTGCTGCAGCTCAACAGCAAGATCGCGGATTTATCAAGACGTGTCGCAGTATATGAATTGCGCGGACTGTCACTCCGCGAATATCTGAATTTTACCGGAAATTACCGTTTTGAACCGTTATCCCTCACGGATATTCTCAACCATCACATTGCGATTGCCGGTGATATTGCCTCACAAGTGAGAATCATCGGTGAATTTGAAAAATATCTAAGAAAAGGATATTACCCTTTCTTCTTGGAAAGCTCTGACATTACTTACTCTCAGAGAGTAGAGCGACTTGTGCTTTCCGTCATTGACATTGATATCCCTGCCGTTGCTGAAATTGAGTATGAAACTCAACTTAAACTCAAAAAATTGCTTGTGGTGCTCGCGGAACAAGTGCCATTCGTCCCGAACATGGCTAAACTTGGTCGTGACATAGAGGTCACACGCAATCAGCTCGTAAAATTTTTCACTCTTCTAAATGACGGGGCTATCTTACGCACGTTGACCGATACATCCACCCAACCAAAACGGGCGGCAAAACCGGGTAAAATACTATTTGACAATCCATCGGTGATGCAAGCGCTTGGAATTATAAACAAGACAGGCACAGTAAGGGAAAGTTTTGTAGCATCCATGCTCAGTAATGTAGGCAATTTATATGCGGCTGATGAAGGTGATTTCTCCCTTGACAAAGAAAAGCTATTTGAAGTCGGGGGTAAGAATAAGGGATTTTCCCAAATAGCCGACAAGCCTGACAGCTATATCCTCGCTGACAATATCGAATCCGGAATGGGGAATAAAATCCCCATCTGGCTCACCGGGTTCCTGTATTGACACAACCATGCACTTGAAATCTTTAAATTACAGCCTTTTATCGAAGCAACCACTCACATTCAACAAAACGGCAATGAAAAAATTTGGCGCACTGATTGCAGTGTTTGTCTCGGCATGTTCGATATGTGCCGGAAATAAAGAGGAGACTAACTTTGACTTCACCCACAATAGGGCATCCATTACCGGAATGCTTACCTCAGCTTGCTCTTGGCAGCTGGAATTAGGATATCATTATATGTTTAATCACTACATCGGAATCGGCGGGGCAATCGGAGGCTGGGAGGTGTACTATGAAGAAGGCTTTCCATCCGGTAATAATTGGCAGATAGAAAGTGACGACAACAAGCCGTGGAACATCTATTTACACCCTTCCGTGATTCTGAAGACTCCGGCACTTAAAGTAGGTCAGGTAGATTTAGGATTATTCGCAGAACCGGGAATCATGATGAATATCCCGTACGCACAGGTGTGGATTCGCCAGGACACCCATTGGCCTGAGTATGATGACAAAAGAGTCAGTACAAGCTCAGGTCAATGGTGTGCCATGGATTTAAGAGCCGGAGTCTACGTAAACGTAGGTCCTTGTGGATTCAACGCCGGATATTTGATGTCAAATTTTGACGTATATAGCCAATATCGGCATCTCTCCTACAACGGAATTCCTTTCAGCAAGTTCTATCCGAAAAAATCATTTCTACAAGGTGCATATCTCACATTGTCCTATTATTTTTGACGCGCATGCTCACTCGTTAAAGGGGACACTATAAGGCTGCGGTCCGTCGGGAGTCATTGCCCAGATGTCTTTGAAATCAAAGTCGCTATAGGTGCTCTCTTTGCAAAGGTCGCCGGCACTTACTTTTGTCGAGGAAGGCCAGTCTTTGCCGGTGCCCTCCAGAAAGTAGTTGTGGCTATGGTGGAATAGGGAGGCACCCTGATGGTCGCCTATGATGGCATTGCCGTGCGACACCTTCCCCTTGTTGAATGTGCGGTAGGTGTTGGTGTATGCTTCGGTATAGCCGAGTATACCGCCATTGTCGTGCTTCTGCTTGGAAGGCAGATCGCCATAGTTGGCACAATCGGTTATCTTATGTCCATAGTCCATCGAGAAACCGTATTCCAAAATACCGACAACGCCCCCGACACGTGTGTTGGAGTCGGATGAACTGATTTTGCCATAATTGATGCAACGGGTCACCAATCCGTAGTTATAGTGCAATCCGCTGCCACCCCCGTCGCCCATGTGAGCCACTATGCCGGCAACGGCTTTCTGCGCCGGGCCCGAGATTTCCCCTTCGTTCCAACATTGCGACACATAGCCGTGGCGATGATCCATCATAGCTACAATTCCGGCGGAGTAACCATTGCTGCCGCCCATGCCCTCGACTATACCACGGTTGGCGCAGTATTTGATGTCGAACTCCTGATTTTTGCTGCCCGTGTCGTCACAGCCCACGAATCCGGCTATACCTCCGGCATTTACGCTCCTGATATTGCCCGAATTATAACATGTAGAAATTGAGAAGCGGGGATTTTTTGCCATTTTCGTGTATCCTGCGATGCCACCGGCGTTGCTGTTGCCATGTATATCGCCATAGTTCGCACATTTCAGAATAGTGATTTTATCCTCTTTTGCCGTCGCGCCATAGATACCGCCTGCACTCTGGTTGGCATCGACACGGCCATAGTTCACGCAGTTGTTCACATCATAGTCGAGCCATCCCGCAATGCCTCCGGCATCGGAGTCTGTCGCCGTGACTGTCGCCGCGCTCGCCAGACCGGAAATCGCGCACACAGCCTCGAGCTTGCCCGCAATACCTCCGGCATTCTTGGCAGCGGTCACCACACCGCTGAAGCATGCAGGTATGTTAGGAAGCTTGAATCCCGGATCAAAGCGGTTGTCTCCGTCAAGCGAGGCGTGATGCGCCAGGCCCACTACCCCTCCGGCGTTACTGTCGGAAGCCTCGACACGCATGGTGGTCGACGAGAAATTAATTTTATAAGGATTAAATGTGAGGAGTTCCGCGGCATATCCGAATGCGCCGCCTACATTTGAGCCACCCTTCACGTTAACGGCAATCTCCACTTGTCCCTTAATATTCATTTCTCCGTAGGAAGCATCGTAGTAGCCGATCATGCCTCCGACGTAAGTGTCGCCTTTCACCTCTGCGTCAGCCGACGACTTGACCACATAGCGCACCGGACGGCTTTCGCAATCAAAGGTGATTTTGGCACCCGGCATCGCATAACCGAGATAGCCGAAGAAACCGCCAACTGACACGCTGCCGTTCACTACCGAAGAGACAAGTGCGCCATTAACCGTTGCATCAGCCACGCAGGCATGACCGACAAGCCCTCCTACATCCTGACCACCGCGCACCGGAGCCTTGACATTCACATTATTCAGTTCAATGGAATGAAGCGCCTGCAGGTTGCCTATCAGACCGCCGACATACTTTTCTGCCCCGTAAACGATTTTGACACCGCTTGTTTCCTGGTCCACACTATGCTCAAGCGTGATGTTGCTGAGATTAGCATAGTTTACATTCAGGTTGCCTACGAGACCTCCTACATTCCTAAATCCTGTCACCGTGAACACATGACCCGGCGTGGTGACGCCATCTACCGTAAGGTCGTTCTGAAACTGCTCGCCTACGAGCAAGCCCACATCTTCGGCGGTCGTCTCACTCCCGATGAGCGAGAAAGCACCTATCTTTATGTTTTTAAGACGGAGCGCGGCAAACGACTCCCCGACGAGACCGCCTATATCGCTTCCGGAAGCCGTGATGGAGCCGTCAATCGTGATGTTTTCAAGATTGCTGTAGCCGTAGGCACGACCGGCGACAAGACCGACGCGGCTGGCGGCATTAACCACCATCGCCCGGCTTATGACAAGATTCTTCACCGTTGCCGAGAAAAGCATCTCAAATAGACCTATATCACTGTCGGTTTCCTCATTCGATCCTCCCTGATAAGTGAGATTGCGCAGTTCGTTGCCTCCGCCGTCGTACGTCCCCGAGAATTGCACCGGAGCGTAGACATGACCGTCAATCATCTGGCTGCGGCGCGGTACATCAAACGATTCTGTCTGCAGGAAATATTTCCCGTAGCCATGGTCGGGGTCTTCCTCAAGGTACCATATCATAGTGAGGAAGTCGCCGTCGTCATTGATAAGGTAAGGGTCGCCTGAGGTACCCGACCCGTCAAGATCGTCATAACTCATGGCTTCGGTCTGAGCCTCCTCGCCGACATTGGAGATGAACCTTACCTTACGTGACCCTAATCCCCCGACATTCTCACTCTCTATTTTCATGAAATACACTCCGTCAGGAATATCGGTCGATCCTATGCGTATATGACATGCCAACGAACCATCGTCGCGGGTGTCGTCGCTATTGCGAAGATGACCGGCAAATTTCAACGACTGAAGCGAAGAGGGATTCTCAAGGCAGAATGTGACATCACCCTGGGAGTCCTGTCCGTCCAAACCCAAAGTACGCAGATGAACTACCGTAACGCGACCGTCGCCTGTCCCCTGAAGCTCGCCCGGCACATTATATTCCGGATTGTCGTCCCGGCATCCTGTAATGCCGATGACCATAAAAATTCCCAATATCCACGGTAAAGTCTTTATATTTATCTTTTTCATCACTGACTTATCTTTTTATTATATCTTTATTTTCTCATCTCCGACACATTAGGATACGGACACTTTTCTTGCGACGACAATATCCATCGTCCATTGTTGCCGAATGAAAAGCCAAGTGCCGTAAAGGTAGATTCTTTTGCCATCATGTCATAAGACACCGAAAGTATGTCGTCATTCCATTTTGTGACCCCGTTGCCGAGAGAGGAGTCGGCGTAGACACATCTGTTCAATGCACCGTCGGGCTTGGACCCGTCGTGAGGTGCAAGAGATATATTGTGACTCACCTCGCAATGATTGCCTATGTCACCGGCAAACTCACCGTTGGTGCCTATGGTGGTCAGGCAGTCATAAATCATACATCCGTCACAAAGGCGTCCGGCTATGGATGAATGTCTGCCACCCGACCTGACCGTCTCAGCGTTGACACACTGTGATATAATCACGGCATTCTTCTCAAACTCCGTACAGCACTTCACAACGGCATTCACTCCTCCCACTATCGAGGCTACGGCTCCGGCGGCAAGGATGGCTGTAGCCGCGCCACCCGTGGCAATTTCTCCGGCTATGAGCGTTACGGTACCGACAGCCACACACACTCCGGCAATCGTCGTATGCACTATCTCTTTTATGTGGGCAATCTTCTCAAGCTGTTCTGCACGTGCCTCGCGTTTTTCGTTGATATTTTCGTTGAAAATCTCGTCATTGCCCTCACCTTTGTACCATGTCACGTGGTTTTCAAGCTGACCGCGGTACAAATTGCCGAAGTTAGAAAGCGCAAACTGCGGAGAGTTCGGATTACACTTGTTGCGGATTTCGGCGAGCATTGCCTCACTGTCGGCTGTAGCCGCCTCCGCGTCGGCGCGCATGTCGGCTTGCAGTTCAGCTTCTATCTCAGGGTTCAGCATCTCATGGATACCGAATCCCAACAGGGTATAATCGCAGCCTTGCAACGCTACTTCAATGCCTGTTTCCACAATTTTTATAGCAATTTCTACTGCATGTGCCATCTCCACGGCACCTTCGGCAACCGCAAGACACGGTCCCGCAAGTCCCATCACGCACTCCAGCGAGCCCACCACACATTCGGCGATATCCCAGCCTGTCCATTCGCGCGGCTCACCTATATCGCCTACTATGCCGCCTGCATAACCGGAACCTCCGTCTATCGGCGCGAAGTTAGAGCAATACGTGATGACGGTATTGTTGCCGGCAAGACCGGCTATTCCTCCCGCCCAGCCGGAGGAAGTGACCACGGCTCCCGCATTCTGATTGATTGCGAATGAACCCCAAGTCGCTTTGCCGCAGATACCTGCCGCATGTGAAGAAGCATTCACTGTGCCGCTATTTGCCGAGTTATGGATTACGGCAACTGACGCGGTGCCGCAGATACCGCCCGCATAGTCCGATGCGTTGACGCTTCCGCTGTTAGACACCCCGAAAGCGCCTGCCTGAGATTCCCCTATGGCACCCCCTACAAACCGTGTGCCGCTCACCGCACCTTTATTATAGCAATAGCGTAACACGCTCTGATTATAATAATAAGAATCCGTCTGGCTTCCTTTGATGCGTGTGCTGCCTATGATGCCGCCTACTCCCTCGAAACCCGACACATCGCCTTCGTTGCTGCATCCGGTAATCCAGGAAAATCCCGAACCGCCTACGATACCACCTGTCCCCGTTCCGGAGCTCTGACTGTTTGAAGAAGTCGGACCCTCGATGCGGGCATAGTTACGTGACCCCACTACCTGCAGTGTGTCAGCGGTGCCGACGATGCCACCTGCACCCGCCACAATACCCTTGACCGATGAGCTGTTATCACATCCCGTCACCAGCACCGACGAGTATATCCCGGCTCCTCCGAATATGCCGCCGACATTCATGCCGCCGCTCACGGAGCCGTTCTGTGCCGAACAATCGCCAAGCAAAGCCTTGGAATGCATGTCGACAGCACCGAGCAATCCTCCGAGCATAGCGCTTGATTCATTGCCGCTTACCGTGCAGTCGGTGATTATACAGTTGGTAATGGTGCCGGTCCCCCGGTCGTTGTCGCCCGCCGTAATAACGGCACCTGCGAGCGTACCTACGGCAAACTGACCTTCTACCGAACACTTCTCCATCTTTAGCCCGTCGATGACTGCGTTGTGGAGAAAGCCGAACAGCCCTACGCCTGCCGTATGTGGACGCTTGATTATCAGATTTTTTATCTTATATCCGTTACCGAGGTAAACTCCACGGAAAGGAGTGTTGGTATTTGCGCCGATTGGCATCCAGCCATATTCGGCATCACAGCTGCGCGACATGGACTTCATGTCGATATCGCATTCCTGACTGAAATACGTGCCTTCGGGCATCAGGCGGTTGTAGTCATAATCGTTTACCGCCATCATCAGCTGGAAGATATGCGACGAGCTGGTGATTACAAACGGATCGTCTTTTGAGCCGAGACCTACGCAGCCGAGTCTTGGATTATAGGTATCGATTACTGCAATGCCTGAATCTGTGACATGTATGCGGCTGCCGAGACCATATTCTTCACAACCGGTTTCGTCGCTTGTATGTGACGGGGAATCAACGGTTGCATAAAGCAATCGATATGTACCCGCCCGAAGCCCCTCGGAAAGTCTCACATAGGATAAAGCATCGCGATTATGATGCGCCTCACGTTCGAAAACCGTGCCATCCTCAGCTTTTATGGCAATGAGTATGCGCCCTTGTGGAAGTGCCTTACCTTCCTCTCCGAGCACAATCTCGTCGTAGGGACCAAGAAAGAGTCCCTCAATTTGCTGAGGATCGTCATTGTTGCTGCAACCTTGGAAACAAGGTGCCACTGCCGCCAGCATCAGCCATAGAAGGCATTTGCAACTAAATCTTGATATCATAAATTAATGTAATAATTCCGCGCCCGGTTCTCAGTCACGTCTTCTTCGAAAGGCTTTGGAAAAAATGATTGGTTTAAGTTACAGATAATTTTTTTTACAAATTTATGCAATAACAGATGGAGTCGGCACGACTTTCATGCGACATTTACGCCTGATGATGCGACAATTTCAGTCAAGGCCTGTAAAACACCTTGAAATCAGCGGTTTCTTGATTCTTTAGACAGCTCTTTGAATTGTGTGGGCGACATACCGAAATGCATGTGGAACACCCGCTGCATGGTGCGCGGGGTGCCGAATCCGAGGTCTGCCGCTATAGTTGCAATAGCCGTATCAGGAGCGGCTTCAAGTATCCTGCGCGCTTCTTCGGCACGGCAGGCGTTGATATAGCCGACTACAGTCTGACCCCTTTCGGCTTTAATCATAGCCCCGAGCTCATCGGGAGTGAGTCCTACCATCGCCGCAAGCTCTTTGCGCCCCAGGGCGGGATTGGTAAAATGCCGGTCGATCAACATTTTCCGGTCAAGAAGCTCCATGACGGAGCCCGGGGTGGAAGGCTGTTTATCGTCACGACAGGCAACCCTCTGCTTGTCAAAATCTCTCATACGCTCTATGAGGATGATGTTTTTACGGCGTTGACGCCTGACATTGATAAAGGATATTACAAGCATCACAGTCAGCAATGCGATTATGACAATCAGCGATATTGTCTTGAGGCGCTCTGAGTTGCGGTGCTCGCGGTCAAGTTCTGAACGGTAAAGTGTGGTCAGGTCGCTAAGCTGGCGGTCGGTCTGCTCGGAGTTCAGCGAGTCATTCAACATTATAAGCCGGCTCATTATCGCCACAGCCTCTTCGTTTCGGTCTGCACCGGCGAGCAAATTAGCCTTGTCACGCAGGGCGATGCGTAGAAACCATGGGAATGAACGATAGGCGGCGATAAGGGTGTCAATGTCGGCGACGGCTTCATCGATGTTGCCGGTGGCGGCATTAAGCCGGCTGCGCACCTCATAGAAATGTTCGTACGCGTTGGCGGGATATTTTTTGTCAATCATGCCGGAAGCCAAGGTGAGTTTATGTCGGGCTGTAACCGGGTCACCCTCCGATAGCGACCGTGATGCTTCGAAGGCAAGAGCCGTTACCGGGAAATGCGCCGTGGAGTCACGCCATCCGGTCACCATCATTCGTGCCACGGACTCGGCATACATAGCGCCATAGCGGTTCATCCCGGCAGTGTCGTTCAGTGCGTGGGCGCAAATCCATATCCACTCCTCTATGCTTGCGGTGTTGGAAAACACCTGCAGGTCGGTTGTTGAGTCGGGAAGCAGACTCCGACCTTGACGGAACTCGTCGTAAGCCTTTTGCTGACGGGAAAGTTTGTAAAACATCTGTCCGCGGATTCTGTGAGCGATAGCCTGGGCAACGGAGTCGCGTTCCTGTGCCGCTTCGTGAATCATTTCTGAAGCGAGTGAGTCAGCCATGGCAAACTTTCCTTCGGTGAAGAGCTGGTCAATCAACACATTTACAGCCGAGAAATAATATATGTCATGACGTGCTTGCCGCATACTGTCAACAATGACAGCTATTTGCCCCGACACCTCTCTCCCGTCGGCAAGATTACGCAACCGCTGAACCCCGAGGGCACGGCGCAGTGATTCCCCCTCTCGCCCGTCTTGATTATCATCAGAGCAACCGGCACATACCGCCGCAGCCGCAATAATCAAGAAGATAGCGAAATGTGACAATCGGCGTATGAATAGGGATGTAGGGGTCAGCGAGACCATTGTAAGTGCATTGTTTTATATTTATGCCGCAAAAGTATTGATTTTTTCACCATCCGCCAAGAATGCCGGATATTTTTGACAGGCAGCGGCAAATGTCGTGATTTTTATTTACCTTTGTGTCATGAAAGAATTTTTTAAGATTATCAGGCGTTTTGTGCCGCCATATAAGGTCAATCTGGCGCTTAATATCTTCTTCAACATACTTGCCGCATTCCTTACCCTGTTTTCGTTTGCGGTGATAATTCCAATCCTGGAGATGCTCTTCGGCATAAAAGAAGCCAACTATGCTTTCATGCCCGTCGGAAGCGCATCGCTTAAGGATGTGGCTGTCAATAATTTCTACTACTACACTCAGTTGATGATTCAGGACTGGGGTCCCTCAGGAGCGCTTGCCGCCCTGTCGGGGCTGCTGGTGGTGATGACCGCGCTGAAGACCGGCACCACCTTCCTCAGCTCCTATTTTATCATCCCTATGCGTTCGGGCATCGTGCGTGACATACGCAACTACATGTACGACAAGATACTGCAGCTGCCTATATCGTTTTTCACCGAAGCTCACAAAGGCGACGTGATGGCGCGCATGACGGGTGACGTCGCGGAGATTGAAAACTCCATAATGTCGTCGCTCGACATGTTTTTCAAAAATCCCATCATGATTATCGTGTGTCTCACGATGATGATTATAATATCATGGCAGCTTACACTGTTTGTGCTGATTCTGCTGCCGCTTGCAGGGCTCGTGATGGGTCGCATCGGTAAACGGCTGAAACGCCAGTCACTTGAAGGGCAGAACCAATGGGGAGTGCTGATGTCAAACATCGAGGAGACACTCAGCGGACTCCGTATAATCAAGGCTTTCAATGCAGAAGACAAAGTGCGCTACCGTTTCCATCGCGAAAACCAGACATTTTACCGCATAAGCAACCGCATAGCGCGACGTCAGTCGCTCGCTCACCCGATGAGCGAATTTCTCGGCACATTGACCATCGCCATCGTGCTATGGTTCGGCGGCTCGCTGATATTGACCGGTATATCATCAATCAACGCCGCGTCGTTTATCTACTACATGGTGATTTTCTACAGCATCATAAATCCGGCGAAAGAACTGTCAAAAGCCGTATATGCCATCCAGAAAGGACTCGCTTCCATGGAGCGTGTCGACAGGATACTCGGTGCGAAAAACCCGATAAGCGACCCGTACAAGCCGGCAGAAGTGAAATCTTTGAGAGGAGAAATCGACTACAAGGATGTAAGCTTCTCTTACAATAATAATGTGCCGGTGCTTAAAGACGTGTCGCTGCATGTCCCGGCAGGCGCCACCGTGGCGATAGTCGGGCAAAGCGGCTCCGGAAAATCCACGCTTGCCGACCTGTTGCCGCGATTCTACGACATCTCCGAGGGAGAAATCACCATCGACGGCATCAACATCAAGGACTTGCGCGTAAAAGATCTGCGCTCGTTCATGGGCAATGTCAACCAAGAGGCGATACTCTTCAATGACTCGTTTTACAACAACATCACCTTCGGTGTCAACGAAGCAACTATGGAGCAGGTAATCGAAGCTGCGAAAATAGCCAACGCCCACGACTTCATCATGGCGTCGGAAGATGGCTATGACACTAATATCGGCGACCGGGGCTGCCGTCTATCCGGCGGTCAGCGCCAGCGTCTCTCGATAGCCCGTGCCATACTGAAAAATCCGCCGATACTCATACTCGACGAGGCTACCTCGGCGCTCGACAGCGAAAACGAAAAGGTTGTGCAGACTGCACTGGACCGCCTCATGAAAGGGCGCACGACAATAGTCATCGCCCACCGTCTATCCACCATCAAGAATGCCGACATGATATGCGTCATGCACGAAGGTCACATCGTGGAAGCGGGCACCCACGACGAGCTGCTGAAAAAGAACGGCTATTACAAGCGTCTCGTAGACATGCAGAAATTTTAATATCACATCAACATAACCACACAATAACTTAAACTAATCATGTCAATTATTCAACCCGGAAAGAAGCTCGCCATCTGCAGCGATCACGCGGGGTATGAGCTTAAAAGTATCGTCGAGGGCTATCTGCTCTCGCAAGGAATCGAGTCAGAGGATTTTGGATGTTACAGCGAGGAAAGCTGCGATTACGCCGACTTTGCCCACCCATGTGCGCTCGCTATTGAGGAAGGCAGGGATTACCCCGGTATCGGCATCTGCGGCAGTGGCAACGGTATCAGCATGACCCTTAACAAACATCAGGGCATACGCGCCGCTATATGCTGGACCGTCGAGCTTGCACGTCTTGCCCGCGCCCACAACGATGCCAATGTGCTCGTGTTGCCCGCACGTTTCATCGAGCCGACACTCGCGCTCGCCATCGTCGACACCTTCCTCAACACTCCCTTTGACGGAGGACGCCACGAACGCCGCATCGCCAAAATGCCCGTAAAATAATCCCCAAATCTCCCCCAATAAAAAAGAGGATTTGTTTCGGCATATCCTCTTTTGTTATATAGCAATGGCACGATCTTTTAAAATCTATTCCCATTGCTTGCCAGTTTATTGCATGTCTTTGATTGTGGTCCCATATTTTATTTGTAGTTTTGTGCTTAGCATCCAAATATCGTAATCGGCAAACAAGGCTGATGAAATAAAATTGCACAACACATAAAAGATACATTAAGAATGGCAAAAGATAATCAAATGGGCATAGTTTATGTCCTTTCAAACCGAGCAATGCCGGGTCTCGTAAAAATAGGCATGACTACCCGTCATGAGCTTGATGCTCGCCTCAAAGAACTTTACACGACCGGCGTACCAGTGCCGTTTGATGTTGAATATGCTTGTGAGGTAAAGGCTTGCAACTGTGCCAAACTGGAGAAAGCCCTTCACACGGCATTCGAGCCGAACCGCTTAAATGTCAACCGTGAGTTTTTCCAGATAAAAAAAGAACAGGCGATTGCCATTCTTGAAATCTTCAATGAGAAAGACGTAACTACTGAAGTCAGCGATGAAATGAACAATGACCTCAATGCTGACGATATAGCCTCCAAAAACAAGGCAACGAAACACCGTCCACCTCTTAATTTCAGCCAGATGGGCATACCCGTTGGCAGCATTCTGACTTACAATGCTGACCCAACGGTGTCCGTTACCGTGATCAGCGATAAAAAGGTGGAGTATCTCGGAGATGAAACATCCCTGACAGCCGTTACGACCAAACTCTTGAACTCCAAATATGGAGTGCAACCCACTCCCCGCTGGAGTTTTAACGGCACCAACCTGCAAGAAATCTATGACGCAACCTATCCCATTGAAGAATAATGTATAATATGGAATGTGACATACATAATTTAGGAGTGTATGAGCTGATGCAAATTCTGCATGAGCTTCATAAGTTAGGCTACCAGAAACTCCGTTGGATGTCATATATGTCGCCCAATGGCTTCTCCTTGCGCTGTCATATCACAACGCAAGACCACATTTGCGCCAATATGGATATTGTCTTTTGCGGAGACCCCAATGAGATATGGTGTACTTCTGCGGAAGCGATGACTACCGGTGAAGATATAAGCCAATCGGTAAAAGCATTTATTGAGGAGAATCCTCGGCTCCTTGAAATCGGGAAAGGCAATGACCCCGAATATGTGGAGTGGTTTAACAAGCTTTTGTCTTTGGTTGCTAAAGGTCAGACCCCAGTATTCTACGGGGAATATTGGTCATTGCCTACGGGTCGTATTCAAGTAGGACAATATACAATGCCCACACCTCCTACAACAATGCGTTTGATAAGCTGGAATATTGACGGAATCAGAGCTCATTTTGAGGCTTTGAAGAAACTTATTACGGAATACTCTCCGGAAATCATATGTCTCCAAAAGGTCAAGGATATTAAGGATTCACCGGAATTTGAGATTGAGGGCTACAAACGAGAGTGTTCCTCATCGTCTTATGCCGGAGTTGCCACTTATGTAAAAGACTGCATACCCTGCTCATTTGATAAGCTCAAAAGCATGGAGCTATCTGGGCATCTGCTGAGAACGGAAGTTTTTTATCCCGCGTTCACTCTTTACAATATCTACACTCCATATTCTAACCCGAATGTTGAAGGGGCGATTGAGCATCGTAAGAAATTTGATGAGAGCCTGAAACGGATAATTTGCACTACACCCGACCGTCAGATTATCTGTGGCGACATGAACATCGTTGCCACTGATAGCGATTGTTGGGATGGAAAACATCAACGAAATCAAGCCAACTTTCACGATTGGGAGCGCCATAATTTCGAGGAATTACTAAAGTTGGGACATCTGATTGATACTTATCGGGTCCTCAATCCATTCTCCAAAGAGTTTTCCTACTTCTTTAGAAATAATCCTACCGCCCGACCCAATAATCAAGGGCATAGGATAGATTATTTCCTTGCGAGCCGCAGTTTTGAACCGCAGATTACCAAATCCGAGATTATAAAGGATTGTACTGTATCTACAAACAATCCAATCCTCCTGGAATTAAAATATTAGATTCTGATTTAGCCTCATTGTAAGGTCTCTCCGGGAAAGTCATATATCATTCCAATTTTTTTGGTTGGGATTTGATTGCGGTTGTGCGTTTTTATTTATAGATTTGCGTTTAACTGTTATCAAAACAAGTATGGGAGTAAATATTCAGTTTTCGCAATCGTATCATTGGCTGAATTCGTGGATTTTAGCTAATGTAATTCAGCTTGCCACTCAGGATTTTTGTGATCGGTTTGTCGATTGCCGCATGGATCCGGGGCGACGGCTGTTTGACCAAATGGTGATGGCGGCAAGATGTGGTGTGGCAAATATCGCGGAAGGTTCGGCTCGACATTCAACGTCGGTTGAAACGGAAATGCGGCTGCTGGATGTGGCGAGAGCAAGTTTTGACGAACTGCAAGGTGACTTTTTCAATTTTCTCCTTCGCAAGAAAGCTGACATTTGGGCGATTGGCAACCCTAATCGTGAAGCAATCTGGCAAATGAGGCTCGACACGCCGCAGTATTCCAACAGTTATCTGCACGATGCCGCCAAGCATATTCTTGTCCAGAAAAGCAAATTTGACCGCTGGCTGGAGAATGATGCTCCGGAAGTGGCGGCAAATGCATTGCTGTTGCTATGCTTCAGAGAGAACAGGATGCTTCAATCTCAGATTCAAGGGCAGCTTGAAAGCTTCCGGCAGACCGGCGGCTTTACAGAGAATATGACGGCGGAGCGCCTTGAAGCCCGCAAGACACAGGCAGCCAAGAGCGGGGCTCCTTCATGTCCGAAATGCGGCAAGCCCATGCTGAAGAGGATGCAGAAGAAGGGGCAGCAACAGGGCAGGGAATTCTGGGGCTGCAGCGACTATCCAAATTGCAACGGGATTCTCCCGATTAGCCGGGATTAATCGCGATTACTTCCGATTAATCCTGAATCACCCCGATTATTTGGTTATTTGGACTATTTCTTATAAATTTGCGGTGGTCTTCGTTGACCTCCGCATTTTTGCGGCTATTGTTTAACTAATCTACTTACAATTGGATATCGACCCGTTGCCAGCCACGCCCGATTGCATGGGCATAATTCTGGCTATTGAACATCTTGTCACCGTAAACGCCCCCGATGCGGGCAGTATCGTCGCATTAATATTTGCCGCCATTGCCCTGATTATATCGGGCTTTGTATCGGGAAGTGAAATCGCATACTTCTCTCTGACACCGCAGCAACTTGAAGAAATCGAGGATTCACCCAAAAGCGCGACAATCAACGGATTTCTCGCCGTCCCTGAACGTCTGCTTGCCACCATCCTCATCGCCAACAATCTCGTCAACGTCACGATAGTCATATTGTGTTCGTTTGCGTTCAGCCGCATCTTCGAATTTCACAGCGAACTGTTGAGTTTTATCTTCCAGAGTGTGCTGCTGACATTCCTTATACTCCTTTTCGGTGAAATATTGCCGAAACTCTACGCCAACACTTACACGGTAAAGTGGGCGAAAATGGCTACCGGCGGAATCGGGCTGGCGCTCAAACTGTTTTCGCCGCTATCATCGATGCTCGTGAAAAGCTCCTCGCTCGTCAACCGCGTCGTGACTAAAAAGACCGAGAATATCTCGGTCGACGACCTCTCGCAGGCTCTTGAGATAACCGACGTGAAGGCATCGGATGAGAAAGAGATGCTTGAAGGCATCCTTGAGTTCGGCGACACAACTGCATCTGAAATCATGACCCCGCGCATCGACATGACCGACATCAACATCAAGTCGACGTTTGCGGAAGTGATGGAAATCGTGCTCTCAAGCGGCTTCTCACGCCTGCCGGTCTACGAGGATACCGACGACAATATCAAAGGAGTGCTCTACAGCCGTGACCTCCTGCCCTACATCGGCAAGACCGACGACGACTTCGAGTGGCAGAAACTGGTGCGCGAACCCTACTTTGTACCGGAATCACGCATGATCGATGACCTGCTCGAAGACTTCCGCCGCCGACGCATCCACATGGCTATCGTGGTCGATGAATATGGCGGCACTCAGGGTCTCGTAACCCTTGAGGATGTGCTTGAGGAAATCGTGGGCGACATCAACGACGAATACGACGAAGAGGAAGTCACCTACAAGCGTCTGCCTGACGACACATACGTGTTTGACGGCAAGACACTGCTCACCGACTTCTTCCGTGTCACCGGTCTCAACGAGGAAGACTACAGTGACGTGACCGAAGATTGCGACACCCTCGCCGGAATGTTGCTTGCCATCAAGGGCGATTTCCCGAAATCCAAAGAGTCAATCGTCTACGGCAGATGCCGCTTCCTGATACTCACCATCGAGCGTCACCGCATAGCCAGTGTGCGCGTCAAGGTGATGAGCGAGGAAGAAGTGGAGAAATAAACGCGCATCGCCCCATGACCGCCATGCGTCTGTCAATCATATCATCGGCAATAATTCTCACTCTTTGCATGACCGGATGCAGGAAGAGCACTGACACCCCCGTGCCTCGCCCTGTAGCATATCCGCGCGTTGAGGTTTACCCCGCAATCTACGATACTGTCACAGTTCATGACATTATGCTGCCGGTCAATAAAGGAGCGGTAATTGCCATCGACACAAAAAATGATTCTAACGCCTGGATAAACGTAACTTATCCGCGATACCACGCCACACTCCGCTATACCGCATCGCGTCACAGTCGTGGAGGCGTGATGGAGGCAACCGACAACCGCCTCACGAGAATGTCGCTCAACGCCGGAGGCAACACCACAGAAATACTCGAGCTGCAAAACCCTGCCGGGATTGCCTCGACAATCTTTGTGACACCCGGAGCCACGGTCACCCCCGTACAGATATTATCGACCGACAGCACCCGCTTCGTCATTTCCGGTGTGCTGGAGATAAATTCCCAGTCGGCGACCCGTGAAGAAATCGCTCCGGTGGTGGCTGCGGTAAAAGAGGACTTATTATTCACGGCAAAACATATTTCCACCCGATGATTGAGACGCTCAACCTTGCAGGCATAGAGATATATCTCACCCGTTTCACACCGGGAGAGACCGGGCGCGGACAGATGGAGGCGCAGAAAAGTGCCGTAAGCCGCCTTCTGACCGCGATTGCGGGGGAAAAGCATCAACTGAGTCATCACGATGACGGCTCGCCTTATATCGAAGGATTCGGGCGTGAAATATCCATATCACATTGCAAAGGCTATGCCGCGATAGGCATAGGCGACTCTGCACGGATAGGCATCGACATTGAAACACCACGCGCCACCCTGCGGAGAGTGACGCGCAAATTTCTTTCGGAGGAGGAGCGGCAACGCTTCACCGATGATGACGCGCTCCTCACGGCGTGGACAATGAAAGAGGCACTATACAAGGCGGTCGGTATAGCCGGAATAGACTTTGCCAACGGAATCAAGCTGCCTCAAGCCGGAAGTCAACTGACGGAAATTGCGGGCACTGTCTACCGCGTCGAGTCGGCAGCCATCGACAATGCGCGCCTCACCGCCGCCGTCCCTGCCGATATTATTCCTTGATGCCGTAGGCAAGGTCGCCCGCATCGCCCAGACCGGGCACGATATAGCTATGGGCGTTTATTTCCGGGTCAATCGCCCCTACCCATACCGTAGTCTTGTCGGCGGGGAATGTAGCCTTTATATAGTCAATTGCCACTTGCGACGCTATCACTGACGCCACATGAATCTTTTCAGGCGTACCCTTTGTAAGGAGAGCCTTGTAGCTAAGTTCCATTGACGCGCCGGTGGCAAGCATCGGGTCGACCAGTATCAGAGTCTTTCCATCAAGGCATGGCGACGCTATATACTCGATAAACACATCAAAGTTTTCCTTTTCCTTATATTTCCGGTAAGCCGACACAAACGCATTTTCGCTCTTGTCAAGCACATTGAGAAATCCCAGATGAAACGGCACACCGGCACGGAATATCGTGCCGAGCACCACCTTGTCGGCGATGACGTCGCATGTGGCAGGTGAAAGCGGTGTCTGTATCTCGACCTTTTTGTAATCCAGCGTACGGCTGATTTCGTATGCCATAAGTTCGCCTATGCGCTCCAGATTGCGGCGGAAACGCAGCATGTCGTGCTGTATGTCGACATTGCGCAGTTCCATCATATATTGGCTGATGACGGAAGGATGCTCGTCAAAATTTATTACCTTCATAATATAGTGGTCTTATAGTAATTCATAAAATTCCGTACCCGGGGCGACATGACGTGTACCGAAACCGAGTTTTGCCGCCGCCTCCACATTAGCCTTAGAGTCATCGAAAAACACGGTCTCTTCCGGAAGTATGCCGAATTTATCCGTCACACGTCGGAAGATGGCCGGGTCGGGTTTGCAACATTTAGCCTCGAAAGAGGTCACGATGCCGTCAAAGTAATCGTCAAGTTCCCTGCCCTCCTGACGGAAATACTTCGCAATATCCTGCCGCCACATGATTGAATTGGTATTGGAGAGCAGATAAAGCCTGTAATCCTTGCGCAGGCGGCGCAGTTCCTCAAGACGTTTCACCGGAATACCGGTAAGAAAGCGGTTAAACGCCCGGTCAATCTCCTCATCGGTGACTTCACGGGGTATAAGGGCGCGCACACGGTCGCGAAATTCCTGTTCAGTAATCATGCCTTCTTCGAGCTCGGCAAACGGTCCTTTCTGTCCGTAATCACCGAGATAATCACCGATACACTCCATTCCAAGCTCACGAAAAGCCTGCTCACAATTCTCGCGGCGGATATCCATAATCACGCCTCCAAGATCAAACAATAAATTCTTTACCATACCACAAACTTACTAAAAATAATCGGTACTACCCACATATCACCGCATATAAACAATGATGGCAGCAACAGGATACCCGTCACTGCCATCACGACATACCGTAATCAGGGATGGAGTTTATTTCACGATTTTTTCTACAGTCTTATGTCCGTCATTGAATACAGAGACTTTGATGCAGATACCGGTAGCTGATTCAGAAACGCGCACACCCTGGAGGTTGAAATATTCAACCGAAACGACATCGGCGCCACCTTCTACAGAATCAATGCCGACAGTTCCGACCTGAACACCTTCAGATGCCTCACCGAGACCACCACGCACGTTAGCGGCACGTACAGTGTAGATACCGTCACCATCCACCGGATAGCTACCCTCTATAGTATTGCCTACATAGCTGCCGCTACGATATACGACATAGAAACGGGCATCGGCATCAGTATTCCACTTAAGATTATCACCGTCGATTGTCACTGCAGGAGCATCGGGAGTCTTGACTACCTCAGCAGCAGAATAGCTGTCAGTCATACCAAGCACGTTGCCTACTGTAAAGAAAGCAGCTTCTTCTGCAGTGAGTACCGGCTCGTAAGGAGCGCCGACATGAGTCGGAGAATTACCACGTACACTGAGGTCAAGCAGATTACCCTCGGCATCAACCGAACCGAATTCATAGAAATGAGTGGGAAGATTGCCCATCGAGTTATAACCGACATCCACAGGCTTCACTTTCATTACAGTGTTAATCCAATAGGTACGCGGTTCATTCTGCCACGGACGGCTGAGATACCAACCCTTTTCAAGAGCACCGGGAGTAGCCTCGTCAACAGTACATCCGCTGAATACATAACCCCACTTGCAGGTCTTTGCGGTAGAAGGAGCGGCAATAGTACCGTCGGCAGTCATAAGGAAGTTACACTTGTCATAGAACTGGTCGCCTCCGCCACATACATAATCTACAGCACCGTAGAAATCACAATTCAGATAGTAGCTCTGGTTTCCATCAGTCACCTGGGTATCCTGCTGGCTCTGCAGCGAAAGGTTGACACCCACTTCGCGTGTACCGCTTGTAAGAGCGACACCTACACCTGTACGCGGCTTGCCCCAGTCATAGTCATTACGAAGGGTAAGATCCTGAAGATAAGTGTTAACCGAATAGCGAGTAGAGATTACCGGATTAGAGATGCCCGAACGATTGCCGTGGAGCACGACACCGTCGCGGCTTTCACCTATTATAGCCACATTGTAGCAGCGGAATGTCTGCTCTTCGCCACCGAAATCATAATCGCCGTTCTTGACAAATATAACTACAGCAGGGGAATCGGCTGAAGTATTGGAAGCATTGACCGCAGCAAGAGCAGCCTTGAATTCTTCCACATCACTTACTACATAATCAATTGCCGACTTAGCCACCTCTACCTTTTCACCGGTAGCTGCCTTGACGGTATAAGGCTGCGCCATGCGGTTGCCGTAGTTGTCGACAGCCTCGGTAATTACCAATTCGTAATCTTTTGAATAATCAAGATTCCATGCCGGGAAGTAGATGACATCGCTGCCGCCCATTGCCACAATCTCGTCATCACCCACTTTTGCTTTCGCAGAAGCTATGACACGGTCAAACTTAGCTTTAGCAACAAAATGATTTGCATTTGCGGGAACAATCGCCTCGGCAGAAACCAATACCGGAGCCGAAGTAATCGCCTCTCTGCCGACAGTCAAATCAAACTTCGACATCAACTGACCGTTGCTCGTAACTGTAAATTCAATAGGAGTACCAACCTTATGACCCTCGATATTGATTACAAGGTCACGGTCACCTGCCTCAGAAGTGTTGTAGAAGCGGTTATCGGAAGGAAGCCATACGGTTGCATCGCCTGCGCTTACTGCCGATATGATATTGGTATTTTTGGTATAGTTATCGCGGAGACCCTTGAAGATAAGCTGCTTAACCACAGCATCGGGACCAACGCCGAGCGTATATGTCTTCTCTGCGGTAATAGGGAACTTAAATTCGCCGTTCCAGCCGCCATCAATTTCAGAAAGTGAGAACTGTCCGTTGCTCCACTCTTTTGTCTCCTCATTGTAGGCACCTTCATTATAAAGAAGCGACACTGTCTCGTCAGAATCAAGACGATTATAGAGATGGATACCGTCTACGGTCAATACATAGGTGCGTGTCTTGTCCTCTACCGAAGCGGTAAACGTGTATTCAACCTTTGTACCGTCAAGCTCGCTTGCGGTTGCCTCGATATCCTGTCCATGGACAAACTTGGCACGGATAACCGGGATATGGGTAAACACATTGTTAAGAGTAGCCTTATAGGGATCGGCAGTAATGGCGGCAAACAGCTCATCGCTTGCCGGGGTGCCGTCGATTGTAAGCTCGTTAAGAATGATTTCGCCGATATGGAAGATTCGCATGGTATAAATGGTCTTGTAAGCCACGACATCACCTTCATCGGGGGTGATTTCCATAGTCACGATAATCTCTTCGTTTGCTGCCGGTGCGGCAATAGTATATTTACCTGCTGCCTCGGTAACGGCAACAGTCTCGTCGCCTTTCTTTGCAGTCACAGCTACAGAAGAATTGGGATGTTCCATAGCAAATGTCACCTCACTACCCTTGAAAGAAATAGGAAGATTGCAATTCAGGTCGTAACCTTCACCTTCGGTGACATCAAATCCGTCGACAGTCACATTTTTCACGCAAGCATAGTGCTCGGCGATACGTGTCAGCTTGAGATTATTATAATTGGCGATAAATCCGGTATGGTCAGCGTTGAAAAGAATCTTAAGCACGTTGTCACCTTCGGCAACTTCACCTTCAAGATGCACGGTTACGGGCTCATAATCTTTATGGTCACCCACTGCCCACTTTGTATTTACTGACTCGTTACCCTCCTTGTCAGTTACAGTAATGGTGGCAACACCGTCGCCATAACGCGATACGCCCCATGAGAGATCGTAGACACCGCTTTCATCACATACGATATCATAGCTACCCCATGTGCCGTCCTTTACATAGCCGACATTGCTGTCATTATTTTCGGTACGCATACCGATGTAGTTACCTTTTCCAAGAGCGATATCACCCGGAATATGGTCACGGTTGTCCACAACACCGGCATAAAACGCCATCTTGCCCCAGTTACCTGCATATCCGCTGTCTTTCAGGTCGGATGGCTTCAGCTCAAGGTTATAATCGCCTACAGGAAGCGCATCAGCGATAATCACCTTGTGGTTTGCAGAGCGCCCCCAGCCTCCGGTATTGGGGATATCGAGTTTCTCACTCAATACGGTAGTACCCTCTGCATCAGTAAGAGTAACATTAATTACGCATGTACCTTTATGTCCGGTTGACATCACAAATGTGTAAGGCTGCGCAACAGTGTTTTCAAACGAGAAGTTGATGACCGTCTCTGCGCCTGTGCTACCGTAGCACTGGTCAGGACCCGCCGAACCTTCTACATTTGCGTTCTGTACATCTGCCCAACTAAGGTCGATATATTCGCCTTCAGCTGTAGGAATTGTGAATTTCGTGGCGGCAAAAGAAGTCATGCCTGCCAAAAGCATAAAAGCGCTGAGTGTGGCTTTCATCTTAACATTGCAATTCATGATAACAAAAATAAAGTTAGATAATATTGAAAAGTGATTTTGGTATGTGTTACAAAATTACAAATGCAAATGTAACATTTAGAGTTATTGGTATCGTGTGAATATTTATCGATTATATTGGATTTTTTAAGCTTTACACATTAATTTTATCATATTTTAAGCTAACGGTAAACGATTGATGGGGAGCCGGCATAGCAACCTATCGGATACCATTTGCTAATGGCATCGCGGGCTCCCTTCCAGCCAATGTCGCTAACTTTGGTGCCGGAGCCATAAATCCCCGAAAGGGGGATTCATCCTGTTATCCGCGGGTAATGCTGAAGGCATACACGTGGCGCAAGTGCATCTCCTGTTGACTCAACCCCGGAGTGGATTGAATAGCCATCTGATTAGCACATACTTATGCAACCCGTTTCAGGGTAGCGTTATTGTGGGGGGCATCGCCCTCCACGGGCGCACCTCCGGAGCTGCCCGCGGTTACCCCCATCTTGCCCTTCCAGGGCAAAATCCTTAAGTTAGTGACATTGCCCTTCCAGCGCCCCATATAGCTACGCGGTGGTGGATTTATCGAGAAAATCAGCTGATTAGCAGTGATGTAACCACGCTTCGGCGGATGCACCATGGTGCATCCCTACCCCTTAACCTTATAACCTTTAAAACTGCGGGGACGCAGTTTTGAATAACGAATCGCGGTAGCCTGAGGCGCGGCGCAGCATGAAGCGGATGAAAGCGCGGCGGAAGGTGGTGCGGTTTAGGTTGATGATAAGATAGTTGGTCGAATGGTCAATGAACAGCTCGATGTGGTCGCAGAGATCGGTGCTGCGATACAGCACCTTCCCGAGGCGCGCCACCTCGTCGGAGATATGTAGGAGCATCTTGCGGTCGTTGCGCATGATGCCACTGTAGTGGTGCAGCAGCTCTG